>ERZ772893.178-NODE-178-length-88914-cov-6.533733_pt1 | contig 88914 bp, 45 predicted proteins | sample MGYA00511482_ERZ772893 | MGnify/ENA primary metagenome ERZ772893 (study PRJEB29015, sample SAMEA2737687) | human gut metagenome | biome: human gut; feature: human-associated habitat; material: faeces | place: China | collected 2012 ... | reverse complement strand
AGCCTTGGCAGAACCGGCGGCCTCTGCGGCTCTCATAGCGGCTTCGCGATTGGACTTCTCAGCAGCCTCAGCGGCCTCCTGCGCGGCATCCTGGGCGATCTTGGCAGCATCCTGGGCGGCCTTAGCCTCGTCCCGGGCGGTCTCGGCAGCCTTCTCGGCAGCTTCGGCCTTCTCGGCAGCCTCCTGGGCCTTGTCCTTGGCAGCTTCCGCGGCGTCGCGGTTGGTACCAGCCTCTTCGGCGGCCTTTCTGGCTGCTTCCTCAGCGGCAATTGCCTCGTTGCGGGCAGCCTCGGCAGCCTCTTGGGCAGTCTCGGCCTTCTCCTGGGCAGCCTCAGCAGCAGCCTTGGCAGCCTCAGCGTCGTTCTTGGCAGACTCGACTGCCTGGGACAGGTCCACCAGATCCTGATCGGACAGGCGGACGCGAACCTGGATGCTCTCCAGCTCCTGGCCGCCCTTCTGGTAGGAGACGTTCCAGGTGCCAATCTCATCTGCCACAAACACGCCATTGGTGTCTGCCACCAGCTTGCCGGTGTAGGCGTAGAGCTCCAGCTCGTTGATCCGAACGTTGTTGTCATTGCCGGCCGTGGACTTGCCCACGTACAGGCGGTAGACCTGGGCCTGGACCAGATTTTCCTGGGGGATTTCCCGGGTCACGTCCACATCGAGGTTGCCGGTGACGGCGTCCAGGTCAATCCAGTAGGAGTTGTTGCTCATCACGGAATTCTTCTCGCTGGAGGACATGGCCAGGAAGTCCTCCTCCGTGACGGAGCCGTTGGGATCCAGCACCTGGAGGCTGAAGTCCTGGGTGATGTAGCTCTCCAGCTCACCCTTGGCGTGGACGGAATGCCACTTGCCCACAACCATAGACTCCGGCAGGGTAAAGCCAACCCAACCGGTGGCGCCCCGGCCGCACCACTTGTTGCTGCTGCCAGTGATGATACCGTCAAAGAGGTGATACGCCTCCTCGCCACCGTACTGGGCGGACTGGCCCTGGACGCTGGCGTTCAGCGCCACATTGGTAGTCTCGTCCAAGGTGCCCAAATCGGGCTTCTCCACACTGGAGGGAACATAGATTTCGCCGTCTTCGTCGGTGATGACCACCTTCACACCCTTGGGCATGGTGGTGGCACTGGTCAGGTAGGCCTCGTCCACCCAGCTTTCGCCCTCCAGGTCGGCCACCGGCGTGCCGCGAACGGTCTTGAAGGTCTTGTAGCTGTCGCTCAGCAGGTCCAGCAGCTGGTATTGCTGGCCATTGCGCTCGTAGATGACGTCGGACATTTCCTCCCGCACCAGAGCGGGCTGCTGGCCGCTGTAGGTGAAGCCCATGGGGGCAACCTCGTGGCCATACACAGTAAAGCGAGCGTAGCAATCGATTTCATCTGTATTCGTGATCCGAATGTACTGGGCTCTGGTTCCCTCCGGCAGTGTCACTGTATAGTCGGCGGTCGCATCGGTCACCTCAGCGGCTACCGTATAATTGGTTCCGTCGATAGATACTTCCACGGTCATCTTAGTCAGGACTTCGTAGCCCCAATCGGCATAGGGGTTTGAAACCTGAATGGTGCTCAGGGGCACAACCCGGTTCAAGTCAATCGTCGTACTGTTGCCGCCCCAATAGGACAGATAACCGCTCCCTACCTGGCTTGCAACAGGATTGATCTCTTCCTCCAGGTCGGCAGTGTTGAAATAGGACTCCACGCCATCCTTCAGCTTGCCCTCTTTGGTCCCGGAGGACAGGTCCAGCTTGGCATTCTGCCAGTTCCAATAGTAGGCATTGGTATAGGCGGAAGGGGAAGCAGCAGTGATCTTGCTGATCTGGCTGTTGGAAATCACAAAGTTGTGGAGCATGGTCATGGCGGAAATGTCAAGCTCCGTCATGTTGGTGCCGGAGAGATACAGGTTCTCCACATTGACACAGCCTGTGAAGTCCACCTGGAGATTCGGATGGTCTTCCAGCTCCACAAAGGTCAGCGCCCGGCAGTTGGTGAGGTTCAGGGTCTCCAGACCGGTGGGCAGCATGTCGGAGGTGAGCTTGGTCACCTTGGTGCCGGTGAGGTTCAAACCCGTAAGGCCGGGCAGATACTGGGCAATGCCGGTCAGGTCCTTCACCTCGGTGTTCTTGCAATCCAGGACGCCGGTAAACCCAGACAGATCGGTCACGTAGGGACCCACCTGACTGATGACGGCCTGCCGCAGAGCGGCGTCGGGGAAATAGGTCTCGTCCACCAGGGGTTCCATATTCCGAACCTCAGGCAGGGTGGAGCCGAAGGCCTTGATCACATCGGCAATCTTCTCGGCTACGCCTGCGCCCTCATCCAGGCCGTCTGCCGCGCCGTTGTCGCACCAGACGCAGAGCATGGCGCCAGCAGGATTGAAAATGGTGTCTCCACCTTCGAATTCGGTGCAGTCAAACTCGCCAGCCTTCTTCACGCTGACCTGCCAGTCGGCGTTGCCCAGCACCCAGTAGTAGCCCTGGTTGGTGTTGATGAGCTCAAAGCCGGCGTTGTTCAGGGTGGTGGCAGAGGCCAGGTTGTAGCCGCCCCAGCCGGAGGACCAGTAGCAGACCTGGACGTCCTGGTCCATTTCCACGGTGGTGTCGTTGTTATACAGGACGCCATCGTTGAAGGCTCTGGGGGTCATGCCCTTGTCCTTGATGATGGCAGCCACGTCGTTGAAGAAGGGCACAAAGTGCTCCTTGTAAATGCCGTTCTGATAGATCACCTCGAAGCCCATGCTGCCCAGGTCATTGGCAAACTCATCGGCGCCGAAGTTGAAATGCTTGCAGCCCTTGGAGGCAAAGTACGCGGCATATTTCTCCACGATTGCCTTGGCGAAGGCCTTTGCCTCGTCGCTGGTCAGATCAATGGAGCTCTTGGAGCCGGTGTAGCGCAGGTCGGGGAACTCCTCCAGAATGGCGCCCATATGGCCGGGCACATTCAGGGCGGGAACCAGCTCAATGCCCTTGCTGTTGGCATAGGAGATGATGTCATCCATCTCGGCCTGGGTCAGGTATTGGTTGGAGCCGTCCGGATATTTGTTGTCTCCCACATAGCCGTCACCCAAGGAGTCAGTCAGGTCATAGGTGCCGAACTCCGTGGTCACGGTCATGTCGTCCAAGGCAAAGCGGAAGCCCTGGTTGTCGGAGAAGTACAGCTCCAGCTGGTTGAAGTTGGCCTCAGCCATGGTGTCCAGAATCTGCTTGATGTACTGCACACTGAAATACTTCCGTCCAGCGTCCAGGTGGAACACCCGCTCGAAGGCTTGGGGAATGATGGGCTCGCCCTGATCGTCGAAGTTGTATGTCACCTTCTCAGAGACATTTCCATCGTAGTCGGTCAGAGTGACCTCCAGGGTCAGGATGTCACTGGGCAGGGACTGGAAGCGGGACCAGTCGTTGTTCAGCTCGTTATGGCTCTTCACACCACGGGTGTACTCCTCAGAACCGGTACTGCCGCTCCGTGTGGTATAGGTGAAGCTCAGCTTATACCAGTCGGTGCAGGCCACAGGAGCGGTCAGCTGATGGCCGGTCATAGGGCCGTCGTAGGGGACGCAGTAGCTGTCGTCCAGATCGCCATCGTAGGCCTTGGGCGAGCCGCCCACCGGGGTCACCAGCATCTCATACTCCCTGCCGTCGGCGCCGGCGCCTGTGGGAACGGCGACAACCACAGAGGACTCACCGGCAGCAGCCTGAGCCGTGAAGGTCTCCTTGGTGGCAGGCACATAAACGGAAACGTCTGTCGCTACTGTGGCATCGGCGGGGGTAAAGCTCACCGTGAGGGTGCCGTCGGCAGCTTCCACAGCCAAATCGGTGACGGCTTTGGCGTAATCATAGGTGGCGGTGGCGGCCTCAGACTCGCTGCCATCGGCGCCAACGGCGGTCACCTTGATGGTCACCTCACCCTGCGCGTCGTAGACGTCCTTGATGTAGTAGATCTCGTCGTAGATACCGCCCATGTACTGCTCTACCCCGTTGATTACGGCATAGACGTTGTACTGCTTCACGGAATCGTACTCGCCCAGGTCCCAGGACACGACCATCTCGTTCGTATCATAGGCCTTGTCAATGGTGAGGCCGGTGGGAGCATCGGGGGTCAAATTCTGACCGGAGGTGTACTTCAGCTGGCCGATGTGCATCTGATAGTTCTCAGAAGCGCCCTTGAAGTACAGGCCGATCATGGCAATGGACTCGCCGGTGTAAGCGGACAGGTCCGCCGTGGAGGTGACCCAGCCATTGGAGGCGGCAACGGTGTTGTCCAGGGGGATCTCGGTGACGGTGTAGGTATTGTTCTCGGTGTTGATGTCCTTGGCGAACACAACGCCCAGGCTCATGGCCACGTTGTCATCGGAGGTCTTCTGGAAGGTCAGAGCCAGCTTGCTGGCGTCCGTCACATCCAGGTTGGTCTTGTACAGATGCATGAAGTTATCGGCATCCACCTTGCCATAAACGGCCAGAGAGGAACCGCCGTTGTAGGGGTTCACCAGGTCGAAGTCGAACTCTCCGTAGGTGGTAGAGCCTTCCACCAGGGTGCCCTCCTTCCACTGAGCGCTCAGACCCTTCTGATAGCCGGTACCATAGTCGTACTCCGCCTGAAGAGCCGTGCCCTCAGACTGGAACCAGAACTGCCAGGTGGGCAGGATGTCCTGGATGGAGATGTTGGCCCACTCATGGGTGTTGGAGATTTCGCCGTCCACGGCGTAGACCAGGCCGTGACCGGTGTTGAAATTGGTGACGAAGGTGTCGCCGTTGACCACAGAGCGCTCGGTCACCAGGCTGGCAATGCCAGGCATCTGATTGGTGCCACTGCCATTGGTCTTACCCACAGCAGTAACCGTGTCCGTAATGGGGGTGGCGTCTGTGGGATTCCCGGAAGAGCCAGTGAACCAGGCCCGCTCACGGACAGCGCTCATCCACTGGAAGTCATCGTTCTCCCGGCGCATCTCCTTACCGTTGCCGAAGTCCTCGTCAATGCCGGCATGGACAAAGTCAGTGCCCAAGGTGGCAATGGAGCTGACAATCTCACCGTCCTGCCACATCTTGGAGAAACTATTGTTCCAACGGTTGCCGCCAGCCTCAAAGCCGCCGTACACCGCATCCATGCCGTACTTCTCCACTTCGCTGACCGCGCCGGAGGTGCTCCAGCCGTAATCCTTGAAGAAGGAGTCGGCCGCACCGGCGTCCATCATCTGGGTATCGATGCTGCCGCCGGCGTTGTAGTACTGGACGTACAGGCCGCCCTCGTCCCGCAGGTACTTCAGGAAGGCAGCCAGCTCCTCCTTGGCTGTGCCGGAGGGGCTGTCAGAGCCTTCCAGATTCATATACCAGCCATCGAAGCCATAGTACTTGGTGATCTCAATCAGCTTGTCTGCATAGGGGAAGCCGCCGTTCTCATCTCTCTGGATGAGAGTCCGCCAGGACTGGTAGGCCCGGGGCAGGAAGATGCAGCCCAGGGACAGAACGCCGTTCTTGTGGGCGGCGTTGGTATAGGCGGCGTTGGGCAGGTTCATCATACCGAACTCGAAGGAACGGGATTTCCAGGCATTGGGATTCACCCGCTCATCGTCTACATTCCACAGCTCCATGGGGGTGGTGGCTGTGGTCTGGCCGTGCCAGGGGGCGTAGTAGTCGATGTACTGCCAGAAGTTGAAGCAGTATTCGCTGAACTCGTTGGTGTACGAGGTGCCGCCGAAGAAGGCGTTGCCATAGTCGCCAGCCAAGGTCAGGTACTTCACCTCCGGGTTCAGGCTGGGGTTGGCCTGAGTGGCTGCAACCGCTTCAATGCGGTTCTGCAGAGGCACCCGCGCCCGCAGAAGCTCCGCGTCCGGGTCCGTCGCCGGATCCCAGGACAGCAGGTCCTCGGCCCGGTAACCGTGGGATGTGGGCTCGTTGTCCGCCAAAGCGCTCTCGCCCCGGTAGGGCAGAGTGTCACCGGCAAAGGCAATGGTGGGGCACAGAGAGACCACCATGGCGATCACCAGGACGAAGGACAAAAGCCGTTTCAGATGGTTTTCCTTCATTTGTGTATTGCTCCCTTCAAATTTTATTTCACGCGCTGCAGTTTTCGGGCTGCAGCGTTGAAAACAAAGTTATGTAACCGGCTGACGTTACTTAAATTGTAACACGAACCCACATGTTCTGCAACACTTCTTCCAGAGTCTTTGAAAACTTTGTGAGGATCCCACAAATCACACCTGGCGAATTTGTTGAAAATGCAAAAACGGCCAACCGGCCCGAGTTCTATTTCAGACAGACTCCAGCCCTTTTTCCGGCAGACAACTGGATGTCCGCTTCCAGGGCGGGTCATAGAAGGAAGCCGATGTACGCCTCTACGGGGCGTGCCGTGGTTCCCTACCCATCCATCCGAGGCCGCGCCCTGCTAAGTCAGCAGAACTTACGTTTTCTGAATCGGCCCTGCCACGGTCTGTAACCGATCGCCGTTCCTCATTCGCCACGGCTGCGCCCTATCTTCTGAGATGCATCCACTTGCATTTTCCCTCAATCTATGATACTGTGTAACATAATAGACGAATTTCAAATGCAGGTCCCAACGCCTGCGAGGAGTGTGACCCCCTGTGCAAAAAAACAACAATGTTGGCTCCCCCGCCTGCCCGGCAGACTTGAAATATGGCAACCGCATCCAGGTCATTGAGACCTTTCTGTCCGGCGGTGTGTGCAGCACCAACGATATTTCCGCCACCATTGGCCTCAGCCGGCAGACTGTGATGAAGTCCATTCAATTTTTTCTGCGAAGCGGCCTTTTGATCTCCGTTGGAAAGGGCGACTCCACCCACGTGGGCGGTAAGCGGCCGGAGCTCTTTGCCCTCTCACCAGAGAAATACTTCCTATGCATCACCCTGTGGCCTCAGGAGCTGCGGCTGCACCTGTTTACCATCGGCCAGCAGCTAAAGGGCCAGATCTGCCTGTCCCGTCCCCTTCCCCCGGACCCGAAAGCGGCCATGGACCACGTGGGCCGCCTTTCTGTGGAGCTGTTGGAACAGTATCAAATCCCTCCGGAAAATCTCTGCGCCGTCAGCGTCTCCACCGCAGGTACGGTAGACTATAAAACCGGCCGGCTGAAATACAGCTCCCAATCGCCTGCATGGGGCACCGACGTCCCCCTGGTGTCCTATTTGCAGCCATACTTTGCCCCCAACACCATGATTTTCCTGGAAAATGCCGGCAAAATGACAGCCCGGCCTTTTCTCCTGGAGAAGGACCTTGCCGGCAAGCGGGTCCTGGTCATTTTTGCCTGCTGGGGCCTGTCCAGCTGCCTCATCGAAAAGGGGCGCATCCTGGGGGGCAAGAATTCCCTCATTGGGGAAATCGGCCACATGATCATCGACCCCAGTGATCCCGAAACCTGCGGCTGCGGCAGCCACGGCTGCCTGGAGCGGCTGGTGAGCGTAGACCGGGTCCGCAGTATTTTGCAGCAGCAGGCGGCACATTTCCCCGGGTCTTCCCTGCTGCAGAGCGATCCGGAGCAAATCACCATCCCCCAGGTATTTGCCGCCTCCAGCCAGGAGGACCCTCTGGCCCGTTACCTGGTCGATTACCTGGCCCGGGCCTTTGCTGCGGCTCTCAGAAACATTTCCCTGGTTTTTGACCCGGATCTCATTGTGTTTCAAGGCGATTACGCCTGGGCCGACCCGTACTTTGACCAGCGGCTTCGGGGAATCCTCCGGGAATTCCAGTACTTTCCTCCGGAAGGACCCTTTGAAATTCACTATGACCAGCGTCCCCTGGCGGAAATGGATGTTTTGGGCTCCTACACCGCATTGACCCGCCGGTACTTTGCGACTCCCGCCCTTTACCAGGAATCTGATCCGGGATAGGGACTCGCCAGAGAATGGACTTTCGCCCTGATTTGACAGGCTACCCGAAAAATGCTTCATCTTTTTTTGTTTTCGCTATTGACACCATCTCAGAATTCAGCTATTATACACATATAGTGATATTTCCCAAAATATAAAAAGCAAGGTGATTGTTTATGTCCGCTCTGTCTTTATCCTCTAACGAATTCTGCATCCTGAACCTCCTCTGGTCAGAAAGCCGCGCCATGACCCGTCCGGAGATTTTGGAAGCACTTCCGGACAAGGATTGGAATCCCAATTCTATCCACCTCATCCTCAACAACATGATTAAAAAAGGTGTCCTTCAGGTGGTGGGCGTCGCGCGCTGCGGGCGCGGCTACGGCCGGACCTATGCCCCCACCCTCTCCCAGACAGAATACGCCGCTGCCCAGGCTCTGGAGGCTACCCCGGATATGACGGTCAGCGACCGGCTGCTGGGTGTGGTCGCTGCTCTGGTCGATAAAAAGGGAATCGATGCCCAAACCATTGCCGAGCTGGAGCAAATGCTGGAGGAAAAACGCAAAGAGTTAAATGTCTAATGGATTTGAATGAACTTTCCTTCTGCATGGGGTTGATTTGCTTTTCCCTGGCGGTCATTTTGGGTAGCTGTCTGGTTTTATGCACCAAAGGCCGTTCCTTTTGGCTGCTGGGATTGGTCTTTGGATTGGGATTTCTGCGCTTTTTGCTCCCGGTGGAGTTTCCCCATACCCGCGTAATCTGTTGCTGGCATGTGTATCCTTCTATCATATCCCTGCTCTGGCAGGAGCTATGGCCCGGACTTTCCCTGGGCCGGGGGCTTCTGATTCTGTGGTGCGTTGGGTCCGTGGGGATGCTTTGCCGGTTGGCGGTCACCCTGTACCGGCAGCACCGGATTGTGCAGCTGTGCCAGCTTCCTCAAGAGGGGTCGCAGCTCCACCAGCTATGTTGCCAGGCTGCCCGGGAGGCTCAGTGCAGCAAACCAGTCTCTGTGGGAATCTCCTGCCGGGTCTCCACCGTGATGATGGTGGGATTTACAAAGCCAGTGATCCTGCTCCCGCCGCAATCCATGCAGCTGCCTGCTTCGCAGCTACATTGCATTCTGCTTCATGAGCTGTACCATTACCGAAGCCGGGACCTGTGGCTGAAGCTGGGAATCCGAATTTTCTGCTGCCTTTTGTGGTGGAATCCTCTGGTGTATCTGTTCAAAAGCAGCGTAGATCAAATTTTGGAGCTTCGGTGTGACAAGCATGTGTGTAGCCGGCTCTCCAAAATGGAACAGCTCCAGTACTCCTCCGCGCTCCTGGAAATATTAAAAATCGGAAAAACCTCCTCTCGCTCTTTGGCTGCCAAGTATTTGGGGATTCCCTCCAAATCCCGGCTGCGCCAGCGCTTCCGCCTGCTGTTGCAGCGTGAGCGCCGTCCGTCCAAACGCGCGGTCCTTCCTTGGATCGGGGCAGCGTTATGTATGCTAGTTTTTCTGGGCTCCTATACCGTCATTTTGCAGCCTGGGTTTCCACCACCTGCAATTGAGGGCATAATTGAACGACCGTCTGATGCGAGTCTCACTTACATCTTCCGCAAGGAAGACGGTCAGCTGGAATACTATGTGGAGGGGGAGTTTGTAAAGGAGCTGACCCCAGAAATGCTGTTGCTGCCGCCTTACTCGGATCTGCCCATCATTGACGTCGCAATCGAAGAGGTGCGGTTGGACTCTGTTTGGGGCGGCTAATACACAAAGGCAGGGGTTGTCTCAAAATTTTTGAGGCAACCCTTTTTTGCTTTGCGCTGGAGCAGCAGCGCCTGCCTTCCCTGGAAGCAAGCGTGTAAGCGCGCCTATGCCGCCTTGGCCAACCTCCAAAGTTCGCCTGGGTGGATGAACTGCGCTGAAATGGCCCTGCGCCTTTGATCATCTCACAATTCCCATCATGACGTACCAGCAATCGTTTCAGGAACCCGAAGAAAGTGGTGAGCGGCTATGTCCGAACGAAATTCCTACCCCCTCTATACCCAAAACCGGGAGCTCTCCTGGCTCCGATTCAATGAACGTGTGCTTTTGGAGGCCTTGGATGAGCAGGTTCCCCTGCTGGAGCGGCTCAAATTTGTCTCCATTTTCACCAGCAATTTGGATGAGTTTTTCATGATTCGCGTGGGAAGCCTGCTGGACCTGTCCCTGGTCAAGGGGCACGCCCCAGACAATAAAACCGGCCTTTCCCCCAAAGAGCAGCTGGAGGCCATTTTTGCCGCCGTCCAGCCGTTGATTGCGGAAAAGGATGACATCTGCCGGCAGCTTCAGCAGCTCCTGGGGAGCTACGGCATCTGCCGCCTTTTCCCGGGCGATCTGGATAAGGCGGACCAGAAGTATTTGCGGCAGTACTTTCAAAACGAAGTGGACCCCATCCTCTCCCCTCAGATCATCGATGGCCACCATCCCTTCCCCCATTTGGCCAATAAGGTCCTGCATATCGGGGCGCTGCTCCAAAATAAGGGTAAGGTGGTCTTTGGCGTCATTCCCGTCCCCACCTCCCTGCCGGAGACCTTGTTCCTGCCGGGGAGCGAGGTGCGTTACGTTCGTACAGAGGATCTGATTCTCTCCCATGCCGAGCGTATTTTTAAGCCATACGCCATTACGGAAAAGGTGATTTTCTGCATCACGCGCAACGCAGACATTGCACCTGCGGAGGAGGGCTTTGAGGAAGACTTCCGGACCCAAATGAAAAAGCTGCTCCGCCAACGGACCAAGCTGGCTCCCGTGCGGCTGGAACTGAGCTGCCCAATCTCCAACCACTTCATTCAGTATTTTTGTGAAAAGCTTCAGCTGGGGAAAAAGCAGCTCTATGTCACCTCTTCCCCCATGCAAATGCATGACGTCTTCTCCCTGCAGGACCGGCTGCCCCCGGCTCTGCGCCAGGAGCTGACCTATCCCCCCTTCCAGCCGCAGCCTCCCGCCGGAGTCCTGCCCAAGGAGAGCATGCTGCGCCAGGTCATGAAGCGGGATGTGCTGCTGTCCTATCCCTACGAAACCATGGAGCCCTTCCTGCAAATGCTCCGGGAGGCCGCCTCGGACCCGGCGGTCCTGTCCATCAAAATTACAATCTACCGCCTGGCCAGGCAGGCCAAACTGGTGGAGTATCTTTGCGCTGCAGCAGAAAACGGCAAGGACGTCACCGTGATGATTGAGCTGCGGGCCCGGTTCGACGAGCAAAACAACATCGACTGGTCCCAGCGTCTGGAGGAGGCCGGCTGCCGGATTCTCTACGGCTTCGACTCCTATAAGGTTCACTCCAAAATCTGCCTGATCACCCGCCGGGAGCGAAATGGCATCGCTTACATCACACAGGTGGGCACCGGCAACTACAATGAGAAGACGGCCAGGCAATACACAGACCTTTCGTATATCACATCCAACCGGGAAATCGGCATGGATGCCAGCGCCTTCTTTAAGGATCTGGCCATTGGAAACCTGGAGGGTACCTACCACCGCCTGCTGGTGGCCCCCAACTCCATGAAAACCCGGATCACCGCCCTCATTGACCGGGAAATTGCAAAAGGCCCCAAGGGCTATATCTTCCTGAAGCTCAATGCCATTACCGACCTGGATTTGATTCAAAAGCTGCGGGAGGCCTCCCAGGCCGGCGTCCAGGTGGAAATGATCGTCCGTGGCATTTGCTGCATCCTGCCGCAGGTGGAAGGCGAGACGGAAAACATCCGGGTCACCAGCATTGTGGGCCGTTACCTGGAGCATGCCCGGATTTACTGCTTTGGCAAGGATGCCGAAGAGCTGATGTTCATCTCCTCCGCCGACTTCATGACACGCAATATGGACCACCGGGTGGAGGTTGGCTGCCCCATCGACAGCCCTCAGGTACGTCAAAAAATCCACCGCATCATAGAGCTCCAGCGCATGGATAATACCAAGGCCCGCCGTATGCGCTCCGACGGCACCTACCGCCGGGTCACCACTGGGAAGCTCCCAATCGGCGCCCAGGACGCCCTCATGGAGGATGCTATAGCCGCTGCCAACCTAAGCGCGCCGGAAACAGACCATCCCTGGTGGAAACGCCTGCTCCGGCGCTAAAGGAATCGAGGTAGCCTCCACGTGGAGGCTGCCTCGATTTTTTCCCACCAACCGGCTTAACCGGCTTCAAAATTCCGTCGAAGATAGACCACATAGGGCTCCCCCCGCCGGTAGCCCAGCTTCTCCGCCAGGGCCACAGAGCGCAGATCATGGGCGTCCCAGCTGGGATTCAGTCCTCTTTCCAGGCACAGCAAGATCAGCTTTGCGCCGCAGGCCGTCGCCAAGCCCCGCCTCCGGTATGCCTTCTGGGTTGCAATTTGAATTTCAATGCCTCCGTGGTACACCGAGTAGGAGGAAGCGCCTGCCACCAGCCGGCCCTCCTGCACCACACCTACCCCCAATCCCCGGCGCTGGAAATCTGCAAAATCCTGAAACAATCCGCAAAAATCCCTGGACCAGGGCTCTGCCATCGCCTGGTGGTACAAGTCCCGGTCAAAGACGCGCAAAGAAAAAGACGGTTCGAAAGCTTGGGCAAACCGGCGCAGCTTCTCCCGGTCAAACCGGTCAGGTTCCTTGCAGATGGCATAGCGGAGGGACTTCTGAACGCTCTGGCCCAAGACCGCCTCAATCCGCCGGGCCCACGCCTCATCCTTGGGCACCAAAATGGGGGCGCCTGCCTGGCAGATGAGGCGGTCCTGAGGCTCACCGGCAAAAAAGCAGAAATCGCCTACCACAATCTGCGCTGCCCTGGGCGCCTCCTCCTGATCTGCAATGGCATACCCCATGCAGCCCTGGAGGCAAGACCAAATCATGGTCTCCTCCCAGCCGGCAAAGAGGGGGGCGACCCGTTCCAGCTTCACCATATGTTCCTCCCCATACTCAGGCCTCCACCAGCCGCTTTTTCTTCCACACGCCGGAGCAAAAACGCCACACAAAAAAGGCCGTCCGGCAGATCCAATCCAGCACCATAGCAATCCAAACTCCAGTGGCCCCGTATCCCAGCTTCACGCACAAGATCCAGGAGAACCCAATGCGCCACAGAACCATGGAGGCCACGCTCACCGTCATGGTAAACCGCACATCACCGGCCGCCCGCAGAGCATTGGGAAGCACAAAGGCCGCCGGCCACAAAACCAGAGCGCTGACTGAATGAATCAGCACCAGGGTCCGGGACAGGGCAACCGTCTCTGGAGACAGGGACCGGTAAAACCCGATGAGCAGCGGCAGGCCGGCAATCACCAGCACATTGCTCAGGCCCTGGGCCACATACACCCAGCCCATTAGCTTCCTGGTCTGCCGGGAAGCCTGCTCCGGCTCCCCTGCGCCCATGCACTGGCCCACCACCGTAATCATGGCAAGGCCCATGGCCTGGCCAATGATGATGCTGATGCTATCCAGATTGTTCGCCACGGCGTTTGCAGAGGTCTGGGTCGTGCCAAACAGGGCAATCATACTGACTACAACCACCCGGCCCAGCTGGAACAGGCAGCTTTCAAAGGCCGAAGGAATGCCGATTTGCAAAATATGTCCCATCATTTTGGGATAAAAGTGGATGAGGTTCCGGGGCACCAGCCGTACCTCCTGCTCTGGCCGGGCGGCCAGGGCCAGAATCAGCACAGCTGCAACCGCCCTGGAAACCAAGGTGGGAATGGCCACACCAGCCACCCCCATCCCCAGGCCGTAAATGCACAGGGCATTTCCCCCCACATTGATCACATTCATCACCAGGCTGACCTTCATGGAAATCTTGCTATTGCCCATGCTCCGGAAAATGGCCGCGCCTGCATTGTACAGGGCCAGGAAGGGGAAGGACAGGGCTGTGATCCGAAAATAAGTCAGGCCTGCCGCCATAACATCCGCCTCAATGGAGCCAAAAAAGAGGCGGAGCATTCCCTGGGCCAGAAACAAGCAAAACGCCATCACCCCCAGGCCAAAGACCGCAGCCATACACACCAGCTGCCCTGCACTTCTCTGCGCCTCCTCCCGACGCCGCGCCCCCAGAAACTGGCTGGTAATCACAGCGCCGCCGGTGGCCAGGGCGGCAAACAGGTTGATAATCACATTGTTGGTCATATCCACCAGGGAGACGCCAGAAATGGCCGCTTCTCCTGCCGAAGATACCATCACACCATCGCACATCCCCACCAGAGCCGCCAGAGCCTGTTCAATCACCAGTGGGAAAATGAGGCGGAGCAGCATCCGGTTGGTAAAAAGCTCTTCTTTTTGCAATTTCACAACATTCACCTGCAAATCTTTCTTCTGAGCATGTAGAGTATAACACCAAAAAGAAGAAACTGCAAGGCGGGAAACAAAATATCCCAGGCCCTCGTCCGGTTCGCCTTCCGGCCTGGACGGAAAAACCGGGGCATTGCTGCAATCCCCGCTCTTTGGCAAACAGACGGCAACGGCAAAAACAGTGCTTGACATTTTCTGCAACATTCCCTAAATTATTATACAAGAACTCGCTGCCACTTCTGGGAAAGGACGACGGAAGCCATGGACTATGCATTCATCCGGAAACCCTATATTTTATTTGAAACGGTGGAAATGTTATACAGATTTGTCAATGGCATTTCCTTCCGCTCCCTGCTAAGTCTGAGGCTTGCCGCAGAGGATACCGCCGAGGGAGACCGGATGGTGCGGCAGGTGGAGCAACTCCAGGAGATTCTGGAGGAGACCTGCCGGGGCCTGGACCCCCAAAGCCCTGCTTTGCGGCGCTTTTTTGCCCGGGTGGACACCAGCGACAAGCAGGAAGGAACCTGCCTGGCGCGTCTTTTGACCTTCTCTTTTTTCACCCTAAAGGAAACAGACTTCTGGAAGAATGTGGAAGAAATCCGGACCAACTGGCGATACTTGCAGGAGAAGGGGGCGTGGATTCAAAGCTACTCCATCATGAGCCTGGAATTCTCCTTTGGGGAAGATTGTCCCGGCGATTTTCTGGACCAGGTCTGCGCCCTGGAGCTCCCGCCGGAATTCCAGCTGAACCTGTGCCGGGCGCTGCGAAGCTTTGACAAGAGCCTGGACGAGCTGGCGAACCTGATTTATCCCATTGCCCAGCGGTTGGAGGAAACCCTTCATCGGGCCCACTGGATTCTGGACCAACGGGTGGAATATTGGCAGAATTCTCCCGTGCCCCTGTTGGACTATCTGTCCGACACGATGGGACAGACCCTTACCGTCGGCGAACATGAGCATACTGTGGTGGCAATCTTTGTCATGAACTACAACTTTCTGCTTTACAAAAAGTCGGATTTATTGGAAAACGAAAGCTATCTCTACCTGGGCTGCGGCGTCAGCGTCAAGAGTCAGCGCCGGGACCAAAACATGACCTACGAGATGCTCGGCCTCTCCCTGAAGGCCCTGAGCGACAAAAAACGGCTGGAAATTTTAGGCAGACTTAGCAAAGAACGGGCATACAGCCTGGAATTGGCAAAGGCGATGGGCGTAGACCCCAGCAATATGTCACGGAACCTGGCGCTTTTGTGCAGTTATGGCTTCCTGAAGCAAGAGCAGGAAGCACAAAAAAATTATTATCAGACAGATCATGAAGCAGTACGCCACTTCCTGCGGCAACTGGAACGAGTATTGCTGACATAATGGAACCGGCGCGGAGGTGTCTCAAAACGAATTTTGAGACACCTCCGCACATTTTCTGCCCAGGAGCGCCTTGCCTTCCCCGGGGGATGGTGCCCAGCGGAGCGAGGCGGATGAGGAATGGCCATGACTGACCGGCAGACAGAACCGGCAAAAACGTAACGTGTTCCCTTCACAGTGATGAAATCCCATGGCGCTTTGCGCCCGCCCTGGGGGAAAGCCAGGGGCGCTCCCCCGCCAGGATGGAAAAAGGAAATGCTGTCCCTGGATTCTCCGCGAAAGCGGTTGACAATTTGTGCACAATGTGGTATATTGCAAACATAGACCACAAAAAATTGGTAAAGTAACGCAACTACAAGCCGGAACGTCCCTTGGGTATTTGGTGCGGGCCACCGCTCTGAATATACAACATCCAACATTGAAAAGGAGAATCAACATGAAAATGCAAGTCACCAAGCGTCTGCTCTCCCTGTTGCTGGCAGTTGCCCTTCTGGCGGGCTTTGCAGTCCCCCTGCGCGCTGCCGGTGGAGACGATGTCGCCTTCACCAAGGTGGACAACGGCACGGTTTCCGCCTCGCTTCTGCCGGAGCCTGTGGAAGACGCGGCAGAGGAACCGCAATATGCGGATACCGACGTAGTTCGTGTTTCCATCATGCTGGAGAAGGCCTCCACCCTGGAAGCCGGCTTCTCCACTCACGGCATTGCAGACAGCCGGTCAGCCATGACCTACCGGTCTGGCCTGAAGAAGGACCAAGCTGCCGTCACCGCCAGGATCGAACAGACCACCGGCGAAAAACTGGATGTAGCCTGGAACCTGACCTTGGCTGCGAACATCATTTCCGCCAATGTGGAATATGGTCAGCTTGCCTCCATCTCCAGGATTCCCGGCGTCAGAAAGGTGGTTCTGGAGACCCGGTATGAGCCCCAAACCGCCACCACCAGTGCTGTTGACAAGCCCAATATGCTGGTCTCCGCTAACATGACCGGCGCTGTCCAGGTCTGGGAATCCGGCTATACCGGCGCCGGCACCCGGGTCGCCATCATCGACACCGGTCTGGATACGGACCATCAGTCCTTCGATCCCGGCGCGCTGGTCCACGCTCTGGCCGAAGACGCCCAGCTGGCCGGTATGAGCTACGAGGAATATCTGGCTCATGTGGATGTGCTGGACGAAGATGAGCTTGCGGAAAAGCTGCCCCAGCTGAATGTGGCAGAGCGGAACCCCGAGCTGACGGCAGAGGATCTGTACTTCAATCTGAAGGCTCCCTTTGCCTATAACTACCTGGATCTGGATCTGGATGTCACCCACGACAACGACTCCGCCTCGGAGCATGGCTCCCATGTGGCTGGCATTGCCGCTGCCAACCGGTTCATCAAAGAGGGATCCGGTTATGTCTCCGCTGCCGACGCAGTTGGCACTGTGGGCAATGCACCCGACGCCCAGATTCTCACCATGAAAGTCTTCGGCAAGATGGGCGGCGCTTACGATTCGGACTACATGGCCGCTATCGAAGACGCCATCATCCTGGGCTGTGACGCGGTGAACCTGTCTTTGGGTTCCTCCTCCGCCGGCTTCACCACCAGTGAGGACTATGAGGACCTGCTGGACTACCTGACTGAAACAGACTGCGTGGTGGCCATGGCTTCCGGCAACAGCGGTTACTGGACCGCGAACGCCGCAGGCCCCATGCCCAATCTGTACGTTGAGGATGTGAATTTCCAGACAGCCGGTTCCCCCAGTACTTACACCAATGCGTTTGCTGTGGCATCTGTGGACAACGATGGGGCGGTGGGTCCCTCTCTTCAAGTAGGGGGCAGCTCCTTCGGCTATGGTGATGGTACTGGCGAGACTGGCCCCGGCTGGAACAATCCCATGGCCACCCTGGACACCACCGGAGAAGGCACGCAATACGACTATGTATTCCTGAATTCCATCGGACTTGAGGAAGACTATGCGGGCATCGACGTCACCGGTAAGATTGTCTTTGTCTCCCGTGGTGAGACCAACTTCGCAGATAAGGCCAACGTAGCTGTGGACATGGGCGCCATCGCCACTGTAGTCTATAACAACGAGCCTGGCACCATCAATATGATCTTGACTGGTTACTATGAGGAAGCTCCCTGCGTACTCATCACCCAGGCCAGTGGAAACATAGTCCGGGAGCACTCCACTGCCGCCACCACAGACCGCGGCGTGACCTATTATACCGGCAAAGTCACCGTTGAGAGCAAGGTCAAAGCCAACATTGCGAACTCTGACTACTATCACATGAGCAGCTTCTCCTCTTGGGGCGTTCCCGGTGACCTGAGCATGAAGCCCGAAATCACTGCCCCCGGCGGCAACATCTACTCTGTCAACGGCGCCGTTTCCGAAACTGACCAGTACGAGATGATGTCCGGCACCTCCATGGCAACTCCTCAAATCACAGGTATTTCCGCCCTGGTGCAGCAGGTCATTCGGGAGAAGGGACTGTCTCAGCCCGGCCTAACGGATCGTGCCCTGACCCAGAGCCTGCTGATGTCCACCGCAGTTCCCCTGAAGGATGCCAACGGCCTGTACTATTCCGTCCTCCAGCAGGGCGCAGGCTTGGCAGACGTGCTGGCTGCAACCTCTGCCAGCTCCTATGTGACCGTGGACGGCCAGCCCGATGGCAAGGTGAAGGTGGAGCTGGGAGATGACCCCGCCAGAGCCGGTGTGTATTCCTTCTCCTTCCACTTGAACAACCTCAGCGATGAAGAGAAAACCTTCCAGCTTTCCGCAGATATGTTTACCCAGGATACCTTCGAAGGCTACGCCAATGAAGAAGCCGCAAACGCCAAGGATGACTCCATGCTGGTCAGTTACCTGGACACCGCAACCCGGAACCTGGGCTGCACCGCCGCCTGGGAAGCAGATGGGGCCATGGTCAGCTCCCCCAAGGCTTTGGAGGGTTGCGACTTTGACGGCGACGGCGATGTGGACAAGGATGACGCCCAGGCGCTCCTGGACTATGTCACCGGCGCACGAAGCACCATCAGCAGCCTGGAGCATGCTGATGTCTCCGGTGATGAAGATGTGGACACCTACGATGTTCACGTGTTCCTGGCCAAGCTGTCCGGCGGCGCTGTGAACGTTCCTGCAGGCGGCTCCGTCAAGGTAACCGTAACTCTGACCCTGGATGCCGGGGAAAAGGCATATCTGGATGCTCATTATCCCAACGGCGCTTACCTGCAGGCTTATGTGTACGCCGATGCTGTCACAGACGCCGAGGGGGTAGACGGCACCTGCCACAGCATCCCCGTGCTGGGCTTCTATGGCAACTGGACAGATCCCTCCATGTTTGAAATCGGCACCACCCAAGAGCTTGCCACCGGCAACCAAATTCGCACTCCCTACACCGGCATCGATTCGATCAACAGCATGATGGTGGAGTACGCCCGGGATCCCGGCTACTCCTACTGCCTGGGTGGCAACCCTGTGGTCGCGGATGAGACCTATATGCCCCAGCGCAACGCCATCAACAACCAAAACGGCGACAGAGTGTACTCCGTTCAGTTCAACCCCATCCGAAATGTGGCCGCCAGCCGCATCCGGGTCACCAATGCCACCACCGGAGAGCAGCTGAAGGAGGTCTATCTCGGCAGCTTCTATGCTCCCTACTATAGCGTCATCCTGTTCTTTGAAACATGGTTGGAGGCCATTCAAAGCTACAAGCTCAAGTGGGTCCCCAAGGAGCTGGCAGAAGGTGAGACTTTTGAAGTCTCCGTGACCCTGGCTCCCGAGTACTATGTAGACGGCGATACGGTGAACTGGGACGCCCTGGGCAAGGGCGCTACCCGGACCATGCAGGCCACCATTGACAACACCCCTCCGGAAATCCAAGAAGTTTCTTTGGGCATGGTGGGAAATACCCTGACTGTAGATGCCAGAGATAACCAGTATGTGGCCGGCGTTGCCCTGTTCAACAGCACCGGCAGCGAGGTCCTGGCTTACACCGGCTCCAACGCAGACGCCGTGCCTGGCGAGACTGGCAAATACACCCTGAGTCTGGACAAGGCAAACGGCAATAAATTCCTGCTTCAGGTCTATGACTACGCGTACAATGTAACCACCTACGAGCTGAAGGCGGATCTGGGGCAGGTTCCCGCACTCCCTCCTATGATCGCCTACGACCGCATGTACAACAGCTACTGGACCAGCTTTAACCTGGATTCCTGGTACAGAGATTTGAACGTCTATGCAAAATCCGAGACGGCGTTCAACGCCGCCACCATCGACAGCCACTATGTCTTTGCCTGCTCGGTAGACGGCGACCTGTACGTCATGCCGGAGAATGATTTGGCGGACATGACCCGCATCCGCAACCTGGGCACTGTCCTGTGCGACATGGCCTATAGCCGAGCGGACGATTCCATCTACGCGGTAGCCTATAGCGACAGTGGAGAGTCCGTCCTGTACACCGTAAACAAGCTGGACGGTACCCTCACGGAAGTGGGTACCCTCGGTCTCAACACCAACACGCTTGCCTGTGATCTGGACGGAGTCTTTTATTGCAACGAGTACGGCACCAGCAAGGTGTACTCCTTCACCCTGGACACCTTGGATCAGCCCAAGTATCTGATGGAGTGCGTCAACGACAATGGCGAAGCCTTCACCTCCATGGGTGCCCAGGCTATGGAGTATGACGTCAATACCGGCAACGTGGTCTGGATCAGCTACTACTTCCAGGAGACGGCCTGGGGTACCCCCTGGGGCTATAGCTACCTGTACGAAATTCACCCCAAGACCAACACCTACACCCTGCACAATGACCTGTTCCATCAGCTGACTGCTCTGGTGATTCCCCAGCGCTCCGCCGGTGGCAGCTGGACAGCGCCTACGGACCAGGTCACCAGCCTGGAGCTGTCCCAGGAGAAGCTGACTCTTCTCAAGGGCAATTCCGATCAACTCACTGCCAACGTGCTGCCCTGGACCGCCACCGACCGTTCCGTGACATGGTCCTCTGCAGACACCTCTGTGGCTACGGTGAACCAGTACGGCGTGGTCACCGGTGTGGACCCCGGCACCACTACCATTACCGCCGTCTCCAACCTGGACCCCTCCTTTACCGCCAAGGCCACGGTCACGGTGGAAGCTCTGCCCATCACCGTGGAGGGTGTTCTCCAAACGGAGGAAGGCGCCCCCGTCCGGTTCACCTGGGACATGACCCGGGACAACACCTGGACCGCAGGTATTGAGCTGGATACCGATGTGCTGGCAGCCACCCACAATGGGAAGGGAACCATGTATGTCACTTCCGGAGACGGCAAAACTATGAGGTCCGTGGATATGGAAACCGGCGTCTCTGCCAAGTTGAGCACTTGGGCCAACGGCCTGGACGACCTGGCATACAGTAAGCTGTTCTCCACGCAGGAGCAAGACCTGGTACATTTTGTATGCGGCTCTGTATGGGCTCCCGCCAAGGACCCCTCCAACATGGAAGATGACGAAGGCTGGGATTTGTCCAGCTACATCTACCAGAACAGCGGCGGTTCCCAGCTCCTGGCCATAGCAGAGGGAGGCTCCTGCACCTACACAGAAGTTGACGGCATAGAGCACGAGGCGGAGATTCTCTACTTTGTGGATGACAAAGGCTGGATCTGCAAGCTCTACGCCTATGAAGACGGCGATTTCTATAACGCCGGCATGGACTACTATCCCTCCAACCTCACAGATGCCGGCTACGAAGCCACAATGGACGAAAACAGCCTGGTCATGTGCTCCCTGCTGGTTGAGGAAGACGGTAATCTGTATTTCTCCGGCTGGAACGGCAAGACCAATGTGTTCTACAAGCTGACCTTCCAAGAGGAAACCCAAGCCTACGAGGCGATTGCCTTTGCCAACGTAGGGGAAGACGTATGGCCCGCCTCCCTGCTGGAGGTCAAATCCAATGCCGCAACCACCAGTCGTACCAACGTTCCAGCCAGTGGAGACTCCCTGGCTCAGTGCGCCCAGCGGGTGAGCCTGTCCGCAGCCGGTGAAAAGGCTGTGCAAAAGGAAAACACCGCTCTCATGACCTTCCCCATGGCAGAGGACGCCCTGGCCAGCAAGGAGGCCCGCCTGACTCCTGCCGCCGCTTCTCCCCTCCCCCAGGAGGCAACGGCAGCAGAGGATGTGGTGGTGACCCTTACTGCCAAGGATGCTGAAGGAAACGCACTGGACGTCACCAACGGCCTGTTCCGCGCCGCCTACGATCCGGAAAAGCTGACCTTGAAATCCGTGGAAAGCGATGCTGACCTCACCTCCACTGTAACCGCCAGCGGTTCCGTGACCTTCGGCTACGCCGGTGTGACCCCGATTCCCACCGGAAACGCTGTGGCCAAGCTGGTCTTTACACCCAAAGCCAGCGGTACCACGGATGTGACCATCACCACCACCCAGATAAACGATACCAAGGTGGAAATGACCGAGACTGTCACCGCCACCCTGCCTGAGATCCCGGTCTGTGAGCACGCCAGCACCGAGATCCGGGGCGCAAAGGAAGCCACCTGCACAGAGGACGGCTATACCGGCGACGAGGTGTGCACGGTGTGTGGCGAGATTGTGAAACAGGGTGAGACCATTCCCGCCCTGGGCCATAAGACCGAGCTCCGGAACGCCAAAGAGGCCACCTGCACAGAGGACGGCTACACCGGCGACGAGGTTTGCACCGTCTGCGGAGAGACTGTGAAGGAAGGCCAGGTCATCCCGGCCAACTGCCCCAGCAAGGCCTTTGCAGATCTGAATACGGACCGCTGGTATCACGAGTATACCGACTATGTCATTGCCAAAGGTCTCATGAACGGCATGGATGAGACCCACTTTGCCCCGGAGGGGAGCCTCACCCGGGGCCAGCTGGTGACCACCCTGTACCGCCTGGCAGGAGAGCCGGAGGTGGCCGAGCCTGCCACCTTCGCCGATGTGAAAGCGGGCCGGTACTACACGGAAGCCGTGGCCTGGGCGGAGGAGAACGGCATTGCAAAGGGTATCACAGATACCACCTTCTGCCCGGACAAAGCGGTCACAAGAGAGCAGGCCGCCACCTTCCTGTACCGCTACGTCACCGAATACCTGGAGCAGGAACCTGCCACTGGGGCGGACCTGTCCATCTACACCGACAGGGAAGCCATTTCCAAATTTGCCAGGACCGCCGTTGCCTGGGCAACCGCCGAGGGCTTCCTCCAGGGCTTCCCGGGTGGCTCTTTGCAACCCAGAGGCACCTTGACCCGGGCCCAAATGGCAAAGCTCCTGACCATTTTGGACCAGAAATTCTGATTCCACCGTCTCATTTTATATCTCTTTTTATCGCGACTAAGCAAAACCCGGACAGCCTCACCAAACTCTGGTGGGGCTGTCTCTTTCTTTCATGCAAAAAAGCTCCCAGATGAATCAAACGACTATGAGCACCCACCTGTCACGTTTTACAAAAGCCGGATCCAGCGGGAAAACACCCCAGCGCCTGATGCGACATAAGCTGGCGGGAACAGACCTTTTTCGTGCCTGTTCTAAAAAATTTAAGGAGAACACTTATGTGGAACCTATCTGATTATCCGGACACTGGACAGGTCCGGGAATATGACATTGAGGCAATCTCTCTGCCCATTGTCTACAACCAGTATGGCGATCACGACCCCAACGGTTTGCTGTATGTGCTCCGTGAAGATTCCCAGAGAATCCGGAAGGAGGCTCTGAGAAATTTTCGGCAGCCCATCCCGCAGCCCTATGAGGGCGTGCAGCCTCTGGTGATTCGGGCAAATCTGGGCGACACCGTTCGCATTCGCTTCTTCAACCAGCTGGGCCGCCGGGCGTCGATCCATGTCCAGGGGCTTTCCAACTCCGTGCTGACCTCCGATGGGGCCAACGTGGGTTTCAACCCGGATACCACCACGGACGACAGCATCTGCTATACCTGGCTGGCGGATAAGGAGGGGGCTTTCCTCTTCTCCGATCTGGCAGACCCCCGCAGCAGCGAGGAAGGCACCAATGTGCACGGACTGTTTGGCGCTATTTTGGTGGAGCCTGCCGGCTCTGTATGGCTGCATCCGGAAACTGGCAAGCCCCTGCGCAGCGGTCTGTTTGCAGATATCTGCAGCCCGGGGCGTCCGGCCTTCCGGGAATACGCCGTGTTCTTCCACGATGAGCTGGAAATCCGCACCCGGGACGGCGGCCAGCCGGTAGACCCTCACACCGGGCTTCCCAGCGGTACCACCGCCATCAGCTACCGCTCCGAGCCGATGCGCAACCGTCTCCCCCTGGACCCGGATGCAGGTCACGCAGATACAGCGGAGGATATTTCCATGAGCTCCTGGGCCTATGGCGATCCGGCGCCCCCGGTGCTACGGGCCTATGTGGGAGATCCGTCAAAAATCCGGCTGATCCACGGCGGTATCAAGGAGACCCATGTATTTCATTTGCACAACCATCAGTGGCGCTTAGATCCGGAGGACCCCAAGTCCACCATCCTGGACTCCATCTCCATCAGTCCCCAGGAGTGCTATACACTGGATCTTCTCTATGGAGCCGGAAGCTTCAACGGGATGATTGGCGACGCCATCTTCCACTGCCACCTCTACCCCCATTTCCACGAGGGGATGTGGACCCTGCTTCGGGTATTTGACCGGCTGGAGGACGGCACAGGACACTATCCTGACGGCACGCCCATAGCGCCGCTGATGCCGCTGCCGGACCGGCCAGCGCCGCCTCCCAAGGACGATTTGCACCCCGGATACCCCAATTTCATCCACAGCCAGTTCGGCCAGGAGCCAAAGCAGCCACCTCTTGGCATCCTCACAGCCGCCGGAGAAAACAAAATTGAACCCACCCCTCTGGAGGCGGCAAATTTCGTACCGGATTTCGCGCCGGGAGCCCTGTACACCGATACCTGCCCCTGCGATACAGACGCTCATGTGCGGGTGTTTGAAATTGCAGCGGTACAGGCCAGACTGACCTACAACCGCTTCGGCTGGCACGACCCCCAGGGGCGGTTTTTCGTGCTGAAGGAAGAGATTGAGCAGGTGGGTACCCTGGATGACTACCTGGCCAAGGTGGAATCCGGCGAAATCTGTCCGGAGCCCCTGGTGCTTCGGGCCAATGCAGGAGACTGCGTGGAGGTGCGGCTGACCAACCTTCTGCCGGAGTTTCTGGAGGAAAGCCCATTCCAGCTTAAGACGCTGACGGACATTGTGGGCTTCCACATCCACCTGGTGAAATTTGACACCATTGTTTCCGACGGCGCAGCCAACGGCTGGAACAACATCGCCGGGGCGCGACGGTGTGAAACCCTGGTGGAGCGGTTTTTCGCCAACGAGGAGCTCCATGCCGTGTTCTTCCACGATCATTTATTTGCCAATGTGCACCAGCAGCACGGCCTGTTTGGCGCGCTGATTGTGGAACCCGCCGGTGCGAAATTCCTGGACCCACACACCGGCGAGCCTCTGAAACGGGGAACTCAGGCGGTGATCCGCACCGCCGACGGCAAGGTGTTTCGGGAGTTTGTCCTGTTCTGCCACGATTTCGCCCTGCTGTTTGACCAGGACGGCAACCCCATCAACCCGCCGGAGGTCCCGGGCTCCGACGACGACCCCGGAGTCATGGGGATCAATTACCGCTGTGAGCCCATGCCGGAGCGGCTGCGGCGCAAGGATGACCCGTCCCATATTTTCAGCTCTTGGGTGTATGGGGACCCGGCCACGCCAATTCTGGAAACCTATCCCGGAGAGCCGGTGCGAATTCGTCTTTTGGACGGCGCACATGAGGAGCAACATGCCTGGAACCTCACCGGTCTGCCCTGGCGGAGGGAGATTACCGACCCGGTTTCTCCCCTGGTGCAGGCCCAAACTCTGGGGATTTCCGAATCCTTCAGCCTGCACATTGACGAGCCTTACCAGGCCGGAGATTATCTGTACTACTTCGGCGGAATTGACGACGTGTGGTTGGGCCTGTGGGGCATCCTCCGGGCCTATGCACAGCCCCAGAGAAACCTGCCGCCGCTGTGCGGTCAGAAGCCCCGGGTTCCGTGTCTGGCGCCGCCTCCCGGTGCGGTGATTCGCAAATTTGAAATTGCGGCCATTCAGAAGGATTTGGTGTACAACCGCTTCGGGGACCACGACCCGGAAGGGCTGCTCTTTGTGCCTCTGAACCAGGCCGAAGATGTGCGGCGAGGCTGCCGGCAGCCGGTCCCTCTGATTCTTCGGGCCAATGCCGGCGACTGGATTCAGGTTACCCTGCACAATCTGTTTGACCCAAAGGTTCCCATCCGCCAAAACGAGTATCCCTCCGTTCCAGTGGAGCGAAAGCACACCCCCAGCAACCGGGTGTCTTTGAATCCACAGTTCCTGAAATATGATCCCATCGCCTCTTCCGGCGTCAATGTGGGCTATAACCCTACAGAGCAGACGGTGGGACCGGGGGAGAAAATCCAGTATTTGTGGCACGCAGACAGAGAATATGGCGCCGCTCTGCTCACCTCCTTTGGCGATCTGCGGAATCACCGGCATCACGGCCTGTTCGGCGCCATCCTCATTGAGCCGCCAAAGGCCAAATATTACCGGGGAATTCGTCCGGACGGGAATCACCATGGAGAACAGGCCGTAATCACCGCGCCGGGAGTGGAACCCTACCGGGAGTTTGTCCTGTTTGCCCACAACGGCATCCGGCTTCTGGACCGGGATGGAGCGCTGATCAAAACCACAGAGCAAGGCGGAGAGCATGGCGGCCATGGGGCCCCCGACCACGAGGACACCGGGGAGAAGGGATATAACTACCGTTCCGAGCGGTTCTTCAACCGGCTCCGGCGCAATCCCCTGCCCTTCCAGGTCTTCGACTCCAAGGTTCATGGCGACCCGGCTACGCCTCTTCTGCGCAGCTATGCCCGGGAGCGCATCATCATCCGGCTGCTGATGCCAGGGGATAAGCCCCGGAATATCAGCTTCACGCTCCACGGTCACCGTTGGCGAACCCAGCCTGATGACCCATTTTCCAGGATTGTTCCCATCCAGGGCGCTATGAGCGTGGGCAATGTGTTCAACATCGAGCCTGAGCCGGTGTCGTGCCCCGGTGATTACCTGTATCGCTCCGGGTCCCTACGCTGGGATGTGGAGTCCGGTATGTGGGGCATTTTCCGAATCGTAAGCCGCAACGTCCGTTACTACTGCGAAACTGCGTGTCGAAATTTCCGGCAGTGGTGGGAGAAAAAATGGTATGAGAAATAGTGCAAAGACCCTGCAGTCGTTCACGGGTCTTGCGTCAAGATCAGCGGCGCTCCGGCATGTTGAGCCATGTAAAAGCAATATAACATGAGCCGCAGTCAATCAAACAGGTCCCCTTTCTAAAAATTGAAAATAGCGGGAGAAAACACAGAAATTTGTGCTTTCTCCCGCTAAAATATGGGGATTTTTTCATCCAGACGCTGTTAACGTCCGGCTCTGGTGGCATTTAAAATCGCCAGAACTGCCACGCCAACGTCTGCAAATACCGCCAGCCACATCGTAGCGATGCCAAAAATACTCAAAAGCAGCACAATAAATTTCACCGCCAGGGCAAACACAATGTTCTGCCTGGCCACGGCCATGGTTTTCCGGGAAATGCGAATGGCTTTTGGCAGGCTCCGCAGGTCATCTTTCAGAAGGACCAGGTCCGAGGCCTCCACCGCCGCGTCAGAGCCAATGCCGCCCATGGCGACACCCACACCGGCCAGGGCCAGTACCGGGGCGTCGTTCACGCCGTCCCCCACAAAAATCAGGGTGTCCCCGGACTTCTGAAGCTCGCGCACCCGTTCCACCTTATCCTGGGGCAAAAGTCCGGCAAACCAGCGGGTGAGGCCCAAGCGCTTGGCAACGGAGGCAGCGGCATGTTCCCGGTCGCCTGTCAGCATCACAGTCTCCCGGATTCCCAGGGTATCCAGCTCCGCCAGAGCTTCCCGCGCTCCGGGCTTCACCGTATCCTCCAGGAGGATGCAGCCGGCATAGCGGCCATCCACCGCAGCATAGACGGCCGTGCCCCCGGCCTGCACTTCCTCCGGCGTGAAACCGGATTCCTCCATCAGCAGCCGGTTTCCGGCGAATACCTGGTGTCCTTCCACCACAGCGGAAATACCGCGGCCGGGAATTTCCTTCAGATTCTCCACCCGGGTTTCCCGGGCGTCCGCGGCTGCCACAATGGCCCGGGCAATGGGATGGCTGGAGGCGCTCTCCGCCCCCGCCACCAGGCGCAGAAGCTGGTCCCGCTCCATCCCGGCGGTCCGCACCTGGGTGACAGCGAAGGTTCCCGTGGTCAGGGTCCCCGTCTTATCGAATACTGCCACCTTGGCTTTCGCCAGATTCTCCAGGGCTACGCCGCCCTTGGCAATCATGCCGGCCCGGGAAACTGCACCCATGCCGCCGAAAAAGCTGAGGGGCACCGAAATAACCAGGGCACAGGGGCAAGAGACAACCAGGAAGTTCAGCGCCCGGGTAATCCATTTGGCAAACTGCCAACCGTCAAAAAAGGGCGGCAGCAGAGCCAGAATCACAGCGCCAGCCACCACGCAGGGGGTGTAGTACCGGGCAAATCGGGTGATGAGGCTCTCCGTGGCGGACTTTCCCTCCGTGGCCGATTCCATCAGGTCCAAAATCCTGGCCACGGTGGAGGAAGCATATTCGCTCTCCGCCCGAATGGTGAGAATGCCGGAGATGTTGATGCAGCCGGACAGGACCCGGTCCCCCGGGGTCACATCGGCAGGAACTGACTCCCCGGTGATCTTGGCGGTGTCCACGGAGGAGCTGCCCTCCACCACCACGCCGTCCACCGGGATCCGCTGGCCAGGCAGGACCCGCAAGAGGTCGCCCGCCTCCACCTCCTCCGGGTCGCATTCCTCCGGCTCCCCGTCCCGCAAAACCAGGGCCACATCGGGCCGGAGATCCATCAGGGCCGCCACGGAGCGGCGGGAACGCTCCACAGCAATGCTCTGGAACAGCTCCCCCACCTGGAAGAACAGCATCACTGCTGCGCCCTCGTCAAAATCCATCAGAGCAAAGGCTCCAACGGTGGCTAACGTCATTAGAAAATTTTCATCAAAGATTTGGCCATGTCCTATATTTTTGACTGCCTTGATGGCAATCTCCAGGCCGCACAGCAACCAGGACATCAGCAGCAGCCCCACCGCCGTCCAATAAGCCCACGGAGCGTCCACTGCCCGCTCCAGAATCATCCCTGCCAGAAACAGGACAATCCCAAGGATGATTCTGGTCAGCAAACTCTTCTGCTTTTTCGTCATTTTGTCACAATGCGGCAGTCCGGCTCTACCTTGTGGATCTCCTTCTGAATCTCCTCCAAAAGGGCCGCCATGTCCGTGCCGTCAGGCACCACCAGAGACAGGCGAGAGGTCATAAAGCTCACCGTTGCTTTTTCCACTTGGGGCATTTTGTTAATCGCCGCCTCCATCTTGGCGGCACAGTTGGCGCAATCCAGGTCCTCCAGAGCATAAGACTTTCTCATCGTTACGGTTCCTCCTCCAAATGTTCTTTTGCCATCCCCAGGATGGTCTTTACGTGGTCATCTGCCAGGCTATAGCCTACCAGCTTTCCCTGGCGGCGGTTTTTCACCAGCTTGGCCTGCTTCAGCAGCCGGAGCTGGTGGGAAATCGCCGATTGGCTGGCCCCTACCCGGTCCGCCAGCTCCTGCACAAACATCTCGCCGTCAAACAGGCAGCACAGGATTTTGATCCGGGTGGAATCCCCGAATACCTTGAACAGCTCCGCCATATCAATCAGCAGGTCCTCACTGCCCAGGAATGGTTCCATACCATCACCTCTCCTTATTTTCTCATATTTACATATGAGTATGTTTTCATTTGTATTCTACAACGACGTCCCGTCTTTGTCAAGGGGGCGCAGAAAAAAATCTGCCGCAAAGTGGAGCGGTCCGGAGAATTCCCCATAAATTTGGGGGGAATCCCCCTGGCCGCTCTCTTTTGCAGCAGGTCAGTCTATTCAGTGGCTTCCAACCCAAGCGGGCGGGGCCGTCCCAAAATGAAATTTTGAGCCAGCCCCCTCTGCCTTACTCAATGGCAACCGTGCGGCTGCTGGGCGTCGTCTCAGTCCGCTTGGGCAGGTTCAAGGTCAGGACGCCATTTTGATATCCAGCCTTAATCTGGGCCGTATTGATATCAGAGACGTCAAAGCTCCGGCTGTAGCTGCCCCAGGTGCGCTCACGGCGGATATAGTTGCCCTTCTTGTCCTTCTCCTCCGATTCCGTCCGGTGCTCGGCGGTGATGGTCAGGTAGTTGTCGCTGAGCTGGATATTGATATCCTCCTTTTGGAATCCGGGCAACTCTGCCTCCAGAACGTAGGCCCCGCCTTCATCCCGGATATCCGTCTTAAAAGAGGACATCCCATTGCTGCCCCAGAAGCGGCGCTCCATCTCATCCATCATCTGGAAGGGGTCATAATAGGAAACTTCATTGTGCTTACGATACGGCGTCAAGTTAAACATTATTCATACCTCCAAGTTGCTGCGTCCCCAGGTTTTCAGGGACTTCGCTTTTTATTTGTCTATAGGATATCCCAGATTTATGAATAAAAAACGGTGATTTTGTGAATGGACTGTAAATTCTAGCACTCCCGCCTCGAGAGCGCTAGAATTTCAAGCAATCAACTCCGTGCCCCCTCCGGTCCTTTGTTCCGGCCCCAAATGGCAGCTGCCCCTTGTAGAAAGCCCCGGGTTTGCTCCGGCGATGCATCCGGGCCAAAGCTGGCTCGGACCGTCCCAGTCTCCAGCGTTCCGGCGCTCTCATGGGCCGTCGGTGCACAGTGTAACCCAGCCCGCAGGGCAATCCCCCGGGCGGCAAAGCTACCGGCAGCCTTTTCGCAGTCTCCGTCCGGCGGCAGAAAAGACAGCACGCCTGCCTGATGCGGGCCTGCAAAAACCCGAAGGCCCAAACGGTTGAGCCCCCGGACCGCCCGCTCCATCTCCCGCTCCTCCCGGGCCCCAATGGCCTTGAGGCCTACGCGCTGGATATGGGCCATACCGGCAGCCAGGCCGCAGATTCCGGGGACATTCACCGTCCCCGCCTCCCCCCGGTCCGGCAGGAAATCCGGCATGTCCTGCTGGATAGACAGGCTCCCGGTCCCTCCTTGCATCAGCGGTTCCGGGTCCCGGGCACACAGCAGCAGCCCTGTACCCTGAGGCCCCAGCAGCCCCTTGTGGCCGGGCATCGCAATGAACTCCGCCCCCAGCTTTTTCAGGGAAACCGGGCGGCTCCCGGCGGATTGGGCCGCATCTACCAGGAAGGGAACCCCATGGAGATGGCAAAGCTCCGCCAGCTGCTCCACCGGCAGCACATAGCCAAACACGTTGGACACATGGGTAAAGATCGCCGCTACTGGCTTCTCACTCAGGGCCTGGTCAAAGGCTGCCAGGGTGTCCTCCCAATCAAACAGCTTCCGGCCCGCCACTGTAACCCTGGCTCCCAGGGCGTGAAGGGGGCGGGTGACTGCGTTGTGCTCGAAGCCCGAGATCACCACCCGGTCCCCGGGACGAACTAAGGTCCGAATGGCCATGTTCAGCCCGTGGGTGCAGTTCATGGTGAATACCACCCGCTCCGGCGGACAGTCAAACATGGTGCCGGCCAGACTCCGGCATCGGAAAACAGCCTCTGCCGCCTCCATAGCCGCCGGATACCCGCCCCGGCCTGGATTGGCGCAGGAGAGCAGAGCCCGGTTTACAGCAGCGCGGACGGCCTGAGGCTTGTGCAGGGTGGTCGCGCCGTTGTCCAGATAGATCATGGCTTCAGCTCCTCCAGTCCCCCGTCATCCCGGTGCAGGTAAAGCCTACTGAAGGGAATTCCGGATTGCTTCAGCTGCTCCACGGCCGCAGCCCCATATCCAGGGGGCAGGCGCAAGCTGTAACCGCATCCTTTTTCCTCCATCCAGCGAGGCGTCCGCTGCAGCTGCACCGGAATTCCCGCGCTACGCAGCACGGCCTGCCCCCGCTGGGCGAAGGTGATAGAGCGAAATGTGACAAAATACTCTTTCATATGGCAACACCTCCCGGGCTAACCTATGCCCGGGGGAGCAAGAAGGTGCCTGGAAACCGCAGTAAAACGGCGTGGCCGCCCCGACGCCAAGTCTGAGGCGGCCACGCGCCACTGCAAAAGCCGCAATAGGAACTGCCAGCTTGAACAGGAATCACATATCGACGGCAGCCAATGGGAATGTTACTTCAAAAACAAACTATTCACTGCAATGCCACTGCCAATTCCACCGATTCCTTGCAATGTTCCATCACCCAAAAGCACGTGATACAGGATAGAACCAGCACCCATATCCCGAATGACATAGACATCCCCCGAATACCAGTCCTGAATGAAGCTTCGGCCCCTGTCGCTCTCGCCCCAGTAGCCCTGAATCCTGCACAACTCTTCCATGGTCTGATCTTGGCTATTCAGATCACACCGGTACATCACCCCAGTTCCGTAGGTGTCCATAAACAGAGCCACTGCGTTGTGCACCAATAAATTTCCCGGTTTCAACGCCTGCGTCCGTAGCAGTTCCACCGTATCGCCTGTTTTCGGATCCACTTCTACAAACGCCGAAACGTTCACGTAGTACTCGTCATCACGGCTACCTTCCAGAACCCCATATAGCTTTCCGGTCGCTTCATCGTAGGACAAATCCACGACGCGAATGGGGCACTCCACCGTCACAAGCTCTCCGCTCCACCAATCCTCGACCTCGCAGGACAACGTTTGACCATATAGCCCCTGTCCCACCAGAGTTCTCCGGAAATCAGTGGAATCCACCGTATAGAAGCGGCCTTCCACGTCATAGGCATAAATTGTATTTCCTGTATAGACCGATGCCGCAATGGGAGCCTCATCTGCAGAATCCTTCCGCTCTGTGGTTACCGCACCTGTGTTATTGGCATCAAAGCTGATCCACTGCCCATTGGTTTCATCATAAGCAAAGAATCTGCGCGCCGACTCCGTTACGATGATCTGACAGGAGGCTACAACACCGCCGGTTGACTCCGCTGTGATGGTGGCTGTACCAGCCTTTACCCCGGTGACCACTCCGTGTTCCACTTGGGCAATATCGGGGGCACTGGATGTCCAGGTCAACGTCCGATCCATTTCTGCAACACTATAAGGCAACACCACAGCAGATAGGGCTTTCGTTTTTCCAACTGCAACCGTATTCCGCTCCGGCAGCTGTACACGCTCAGGCACAGTCTGTCTGGGAACTGCAGGTTCCTGAGTTGGCAGCGTATACATGGCCGTCATCATGGCTCCAGCCAGGCCAATTCGTCCCAAGCTTGTAGAAGTACCATCATCCAGACTCACCAACCGCAGGCTACTAGACCGATTCTCATCTACCTGTGCCCAGTAAACATTGCCCGTGTTAAAGTCATAATGCATACACTGCTCATACTTGGCCGTTACGCCGGTATTACCTACCAACGTTGCTTCCGCAGTCAGTCGGTTCAGGCGGTATAGATTTCCAGCTTCGCTTATGGTGTACAGATCGCCCTTGGCATCACAACAAAGGGCCGCCAGTGTGATTCCAGTATCGCCCACCAACGCGATCTGACCAGTTTGCAGCTCCAGCTGCGCCAATCCGCCCCGCACGAACCCGCCGGAAACAATCGCATACATCACACCTGTGGTGTAATCAAAGGCCATGTCCCGAACTGCGTAAGGTACCTGCTGCAAAACCTGGTAAGAATTGTCCTCCGGATTGATTTGCAGGAAATAATTCTTACCGCCATATTCCTCTCCGCCCTGACCTACGGCATAGAGGGTTCCATCATAAAACGCACCGGCACAGATCGTGAACGGGAAGGGTTCTTCGGTCAAATGCTCCGTTCGACTCGTGTCGTAATCATCCACACGCATCCAGAGCTTGGAGCTCTCCTGGAAGTCGGAAACCAAGAAGCCATACAGACTTCCCGCAGAAGGAACCACGGTAACCGTCGCCTCCAGCGTGCGATCCAACGCTGGCACATAGACGCCCAATGTGGTGACGCCCGCCTTGTGGCCGGTCAATCTGCCATACTCATCCACAGTCACCACAGAGGCGTCCTTCACCGCATATTCCACCGGGCAAACGGCATTCCAGGGTTCCACATCCAATCCTACCTGAACCATCCCATTCTCCAGGAGCATATAGCTCTCCTGCAGGGTTACCTGCTCCGGCTTGACCTGTGGCATATGGGGTTCTTCGTCGGGAATTGCCACCAATCCCATGTTCATGGCATAGCCGCCGTCTGTACTTCCAATTCCCCCCAGATCCATCATCTGGATGTGATCCAAATCTGTCGGATTCAGCCAGATGAGTCTCCCTTGCGCATCGGCCCAGAACAAACCGTGATTCTCGGCAGAATATGTCATGGAACCATAGCTGTAGCTCTCGCAATTCTGGAGTGCACCAGATTGCAGTTGCACAATTGTATCATTTTCCACGCGGAAAGTTAGCAGTTTCATACTACTTTCATCTTCTACAGTTATCATGTAAAATCTGCCGTCAGGACCGATTGCCATGCCGCCGACCGGACTGCCAAAGCGTGCAGCTTCCAGTTCTTGTAGCCTTCGAATTTGACCGTTAGCAGGATTCACCCGCACCAGGTAATACTGACCGCCATCGCAGTATTCCAATCCGTACAGGAAGCCGTCAGCATAATTGTTGGCCAACGCCATCGTCTGTGCATCGGAAGCGCCCAACTTGAGACCCTGCAGCATATCCGGATCCAGACGATAGAAGGCTCCCGCACCGTCAAAGGCATAAATCCAACCGTTTCGGTACGCCGCAGCATCAAAACTCTCACATGAGGCTATGGCCTCGGTCACAGATTCCGCTTCTTTCGGAGAGGCAGCGTTAAACTGCAGCCACTCGGAATTGTTTCCCGCATCATAGAGGTACATCTGTCCTGCAAACTGACTGACTGTTACCGTGCAGGAAGCCGTAATCTCGCCCGTAGAAGCGGTGATGGAAGCCGTTCCCTCTCCCACTGCAGTAACTACCCCCTGTGAAACTGTGGCCACCCCGTTGTCGCTGGAACTCCAGGTAATTTCGGGCAAATTGGAATAGTAGGGAACCGCCTCACATTGCAGCGTTACGCGCTTTCCCTTGCTCAGGAGTAAGGTTTCCTGCGAAAGCTGCAGACTGGTAACCGGCGCATCTGCCGGGTACAGCGTCTGCCCTGATTGCCAGGGCTTATACAGGCCCGTCATTTGTCCGTTGTACTCCGTGACTGCCAGCGTGGTCAACTGGCCGCTTTGTTTGTCCACTTCATAAAATACGTTGGCGCCGGTAAAGCCCTGATACGCTGCCCAGTACAGCCTGTTGGTCTTATGGTCTACCATCATAGACTGCTGTTCCTGGGGCAGATAGCCCGTCGCTCCCACAAAGGATGCCTTCGCCGTATCCCGATCCAGCGTATACAGCCCACCGGTTTCGCAGTCCACTGTATACAAAACGCCCTGATTGTCACATGCCAGCGTTAGCCCGTAGCTGTCCATCCCAGAGACCAACCCCTGGTCGGTCAATTGGCCCGTCAGGTAGTCCAGCTTTACCAGATGGCCGCCTTCCTTTGGATTTCGCTCGTCTGTGAGCAGATACATGGTTTTTGTTGTATAATCAAAGGCCATATCCAGCGCCAGATACCGCTCGCCCTCCAGCGTCAGCTCACCCAAGATCCGCCTGTCCCAACTGCCGGCGCGCATGGTAAAGATGGTACCCTCCGTATCCACACCCAGAATGTATCCATCCACATACTCTGCAGCTGCCACCTGCGTCTCACCAGTTTTATACATAGAGGTATGCATGAGCATCGTATCCGCTGTTTCAAAGGAATACCAGCCGTTATAAGCGTCAGTTGCGTGCAGGTAGATGCCACTGGGAATGATGCTATACCGGCGGTACCCATAGAAGGAATCAAAATCCACATTGTGCAGGCCGGAGAAGGATACCCTGTAGTAGGTCTCATTGCAGGCATAGTCACAAACTGCTAAAATAAATTCAGAATCAAAGTCTGTCACATCCACGGAAACCAGAACCTTCTCCCCGGGCCTGTCCTCCACCGGGAGATACTGAATCGGTGCGTCAGCCCCGGTCAGCAGTGCAATTGCGGCAACGTCATAGTTATCGGAAACATAAAATTCAATGCGCCGGGTATCGGCATGCTCGTTATACAGATACGCAATCTCATCCGTGTAGAGGATGGGCGCCTCATTGTCAATTCTGAGCGGTATCACAACGCTCTCATCCGCTTGTTCGTCGCCGTCATCCAGATAACCCTCTATCGAGAGCTCCAATCTGGTGCCGTCCGGCAGGCTGTTGCCGTCTGCATCCCGGAAATAGTAGGGATCGCAATACCAGCTGTAAACCAGCGGCAGACACAGATTATAGCCACTGTTATAATAGGCCTTACGGGCATACGGGATAGAGGTATGGAAATAGACGTCCCCAGTGTCCCCGTTGGTCCAGGTGAAATCCAGTTTTTTTGCGTTCCGCATCAAACTCAGATAAATTTCAGAAATCCGATCCATATAGCCATCGCCGTTCAGCGACAACACATTGTGCGCCGGGTCATAGTCCTCTTTCAAATAGGGATTCATTCCCAGCAGATAGTCTGATGTCCCAAAATCTGTAAAAATGACATTGGGATACCGGTTATACTCCACCGCATTGATATCCCGTCCCTGATAGTACCAGCCACCATCAAAAATGCGGCCTCGACTCCAGTCGCCATAAAAGCCCATGAACGGCAAGCTCAAATCTGGAGCGTTTTCATTCTCCGTATACAAGTGGACAAAACCATCTACATAAATGCCGTTTTCATAGTAGGTATCCATGTAGTTTCTATCTCCGTCGGAAAGCGTCACGGTGGCGTAAACCGTGGTCTTTCCATTGGCGGGCACTTCTATCACGTCCAGTGGTGTGAATCCGCTCAGAATCCATTCATAGAGCTTCTGCACATCGGCCGTGTCCAGAATGCCGTCGCCGTTCAGGTCAAAGGCGCTCTTTTTCTGCTCTGTCATCCCAGGTAAACCATTGACGCTGTCCAGCAGCACTTGTACATCTGCCATATCTGTCACGCCGTCATCGTTGGCGTCGTACTGCTTGGGCAGGGTTTCATTCTGAGAAGTAAACGTCACATTGGCCTCCAGGGCCCGAGAGGTCTCTCCCATGAAGGTGTAGCCCTGCTCCTCCTGGCTGAGGTCTGCCTGATCCGTCAGTGCAATTCCATCCAGTGTATAGCGCTGCGGCTCACTGGTCAGATTGTTTACCTCGAAGGAGAATCGGTACACGCCCGTCCTATTGTCGTCGTCTCCCAGAGAAGCCTTGGGCGCTCCGCCACGCACGGTCAGATATGCAGGACTGACAATGGCATTGTACACATTGGCTGATCCGGCTCCCTGTTTTCTCGGCGAATAGGCAATGCCGGAATCTTCCAGCACTGGAACAGCTGTGCTCATCAAAAGCGCCTCTGCTACCGTATGCATCTGTTCATCGGTCAGATCGTAAGAATCCCGCAAATACTGTAGCACCAGGGCGCTCATACCGGCCACATGGGGAGCGGCCATAGAAGTACCGCTCATGGTACCGTATTTCCCGTGATTCAGGGTCGAGTAAATATTGCCGCCGGGGGCAGTGATGTCCGGCAACAGCTGTAAGTCCGGCGCGACACCCCAGGAGGAGAAATCACTCATCCGGCCTGCCAGAGGATTTTCCAGCACCATATGTTCGTCAGAAGGCATAATCTCCATGGTTCCCACGCCGTCCATTGCGTGAGCAGCCAAAATGGCTCCACTCGCCTTTGTAACCGCCACATTGGGCAGCAGCCCAGCATCTTGCATATTTAGTAGATCGCCGTCTTCATTGTCATACACGATGCAGCCGAGGGCCTCTGCGTCATAGGCGTTTTGCTGCTTATCTGTAAAGGCCAGCTCGCCTCTGGACACAACTGCAAGTTTGCCCGCCACATCCAGCCCGGCATAATCGGATACATCGCCAAAGCCTGGAATCATAACGTATTCCACGGTTCCGGCCAGATCGGTAAATGGCTTTACCGCTACATCGGAATAGGGCAGCTTCTCTTCACCAACCAGCAGGTAGTGACTCATAATCAAATTGTTTTCCAGACTGGCCACGACAGTCGTTCCCAGATAGGAGGCGGGAGAGGAAATAATCCCATTATCCGGATCCTTGGTCAAATTTCGGTTGGTGCCATATCCATTCATGAGGGCAGCGGAATAGCTGTTGCCCGCAGAGACCGAAACCACCATATCGCTTTCCAAAATTCGTTCAAAAATTTCGTCGATGTACGGTTCCTCACTGCAAAAGCCAGCAGGCGTTCCCAAGCTCATATTAATTGCATCTGCATTCAGCCGGAAGCTATCCTCCAGCGCGGCAAGAATATCATCAAAATACGCGCCGCCGTTCATGCCAAATACCTTCATTACAAGGAGCTGTGCATCAGGAGCAACACCCACTGCAGCACTATCCTGTGTAGCATTGGCCGCCGCAATACCGGCTACATGTGTGCCGTGATCCCCTTGCTCATCATTGTCATGGGTTACATCCAGGCCCCCATCTACATAGTTGAACCCATAGGGCACCTTTTCACTGCGGTAAAGATTTTCCGCCGTCAATTTCACACCGCTCTGATTGACATACCGGTCATAGGCATTCAAGGATTCCAGTGTATTGGATACCTCGTCAAGCGTCAGAGAGCTTTCCGTCAGAGGAGGTGCTGCTGTAAAGGCAGGGTGATCCATATCCAGGCCCGTATCAATGATTGCAATCCGCATTCCTTTTCCGGTATACCCAAATGTCTCCCAGGTCTGCGCAGCACCGGTGATCGTTTTCGTTTCATACAATGCTGGGTTGGCCACAACACTGCCATTGGTCATATCCTCCGGCACATCGTATCGAGGCGCTATCAAAACTTTTTCCACACCCGGCAGAGCCCGAACTTCTTCCAAAGTCCCATAAGGAAGCTCCACTGCCATGCCGTTCACCGCCACATGATAATGGTACTTGAGGGTTGCCGGATTGTCTTCTGTCAGCTTTTTGATTTTTTGCAGTGCCGATTCCTGCTGGAGCTCCATAGATTCCACTTGCTTTGTCACCGCTGTACCCTTGGACGCAATCTCCGCCCCAGTGAAGCCTTGCTCCAGCAAGCTCCGGTTCTCCAAGACCACAATGGCCCGCACCACTTCCGTTTCGTCATACGGCTCCTGTTCTAGTGTTTCCACCTCAGAGTCCTGTCTCAGCTCCACACCGGGATTCTCAATTTTTTCTGCCATAACAGCAGACGTTTCCTCTCGCGTCCCATCTGCCGCTGAGACGGAGCCTGGAACCAGCGTTGCAAGCATACACAAAACCAGGAAGAGGGAAAGTATGCGGTTTTTGTGTTTCATGTTTGTTTCCTCCTCTTATAGTCCCATATAACGGTTAAAAATTGCAGCCGCCTGCCCGCGTGTGGCCTCACCTCCAGGCAGCAGATGATTGCCAGGATACCCATTCAAGATTCCCGTTGCAACCGCCCAGGCTACTGCATCCTTTGCCCAGCCGGAAACGCTGGCTGCATCCCCATAGGCGGACAGGTCGTCTGCACCTGCCACTTCCTGACCCTGCGCCTTTGCATAGCGGTACAGCATAGTCACCATTTCCTGTCTGCTGATTGCTCGGTGGGGAGCAAAGCTGGTATCACTCATGCCATTGGTCACCCCCAGCTTGACTGCCCAGGCCACCGCATCGGTATAGTAGCGCCCCTCTTTCACATCTGTAAAAACAGTTTTTGCAGACTCCACATCGGGGCAGCCCGCCAAACGGTAGAGTGCCGTCACACACATTGCCCGGTCCATCGTCCCTTCCGGTGCAAACCGGTCCACTGTCACACCTCGGAACAAACCGGCATGGCAGGTCTTCAAAATGTCTGCTTTTGCCCAGTGCTGATCAATATCTACAAACGGATTATCAACCACCACAGCTGAGTCGGAGGTAACGTCTATCTTTTTTTCTCCCACATAGATTTCAGACGCCACCGCGGTGAAGGCTGCATCCTGACTCACCCCTTCGATGATCCGGAACGTCAGCTTCAACAGTGGATGTTCCCCAGTGGGGAAATCACTGCCTACCCAGGCCAGAGATACCGTATCTGCCCCTTCCCGATTCACGCTGGATGCGCCACAGGAAAGCAAGGCCTGGACGTCTAAAAGTTCCACCGTCTCAGAATCATACGTAACGGCCAGGCGACCATTGGTTACGCCCTCCGATTCCTCCATGGTCACCATTGCCATGATCTGCCCGTCTTGATAGCCGGCCGTGATAGACAGCTTGCAAGAATTGTCTCCGGCCGCCAGGCCGCCGGTGGCCATGGTAAAGATCAGAACCAGTGCCAAGCATAGCGCTCTCAATCGTGTTTTCACATTGCTCTTCCTTTCGATTTTTAATTTTCATGTGCAGGGTAGCCGCAACAGCGGCAGGTGGAATTGAGTGCGCAATTAATATATCACAGAATTTCAGCAAAGAAAAGGCGGTTGTTTTGCGAAAATTCCTCACAAAACAACCGCTTTACGCACTTTCTGGAGACCATTTATTGCACAAACTTGTGCAGCAATTCATATGCCTGCCGATATTGACGGTTGGAAACGTACCACTCCTCTAGCCAGGGCAGGTGAAACCGTATAAACCCCACCGGAAGTCGTTCCCGCATCACCTCAAAGCAGTCACATAGTACTTTGCCATATGCGGGATCTTTTGTATATTCCGCATGATCCAACCTGTAACGCACCAGTGCACACATTTGGTCCAGTGCTTCCAAATCCATAGGTGGTTCACAGGGCAACTCCAATGCCCGGTCCAGCGCTGCGCTGGCTTCCTGGTAATGTCCCAGCTTTTCATAGCAAATTGCCAGCTTGTGAAAATACAGAGGATCGTGTTCCAACGGATGCTCCATCAGACGTCGAAAAGCCGGTTCCACCTGATTCATCTGCAATTCCGTGGAAGCCAGGCAGTAGGCAATTTGGCTCAAATCAGACTGGTCGCCTAGGGCCCGAATCATGCGGCTGGCCACCACATAATGTTCTCTAGCCTGTTCCAGCCGATTCAAATCGCTGTAACAGTTGCCCAAATACAGCCTGCACCAAAACTGCACATATACGCTCCCTTCCCGGGCAGCTTGCTCCAATCCCCGCTGGAAGCAGACGACTGCAAAACTATAATCCTCCTGGGAGTAAGCCCACTTGCCCGCCTCCAGCAAAAAATAGCTTCGGTCGGACACCCGCAGAAGCTCCTGGAACTGCCTGGTCAGGCACATATATAAGTTGCGCTGCCTGGTATCCATGGCTGGAACAAAGCCTCCAAGCTCACCCGGGCTCTGCCCGGCGGCTGCCCAGAACAGGAGAAACCAGTCCAGGCAAAAGGGGCTGTCCCGGAGCTCCACCTCCCGCCTCTTTAGCATCTTGGCAATCTCCTCCAGCCGTTCCCCAGCAAACAGGCGGTCATAGCAATCTTCCAGCCACTCAGATGCCTCCTTGCAAAAATCCGGATCGTCCCGCCATTGAATTCCCAGCCTCTGGAACAGAAGGTCCAACACTTCCGAGCTCCCTTCCACCTTGCCTCGTTCGATTCTAGAGAGATAGGAAACCTCACAGATTCCCGTACACAACGCCGCCTGAGACCATTCCCGCTCCTGCCGTCTGTTCCGAATGATCAATCCCTGTAATTTCTGCCACACAATCTCACCCCCCCCTATTTTTAATAATAATATAATACATGCCTATTAATTATATATTTGTTCTATTTCAAGAAATCGCAGTACTGCGCTCGCTCGCCGCCGATGAATTTGGGGCGGGTTCTGGCGCACAAGATGGGAGCCTGACCAATCTGGGTGACGGACAGCCGCACCGGCACGGCCACCTCCCGCAGGTGCATCCCAATGAGGGTGCCGCCGATGTCCATCCCCGCCTTAGCCCGGACATGCTCCACCGCCACCGGATGGGCAAACCGCTCCCAGGCGGTGGTGGCAAAGGAGCCACCGGCCTTGGGTTGAGGACGGACGTTGACCACCTCGTACCCAAACCGCTCCGCCGTCTCCCGCTCCACAATGAGGGCACGGTTCAGATGCTCGCAGCACTGCACCGCCAAGGCGACACCTGCCTCCTGGGTAATGGGGTATATTCCGTCAAAGGCCGCTCTCGCCGCCTCCAAGCTGGAGCCCTTTCCAATTTTCAAACCCACCATCTCACTGGAGGAGCAGCCGATGACCAAAAGGTCCCCCCGCTCCAGCTTTGCTGCCGCCAGCAGCTCCTCCATGGCCTGTGCCGCCTGCTTTGTCACGTCCTGATACATTCTTAATACCCCCTAAAGTTCCAGCTTTTTCACGACCCGTGCCGGCTTGTCGCTGAGAATCTCCCACATAGGCGATTCCGTCTGGCCGCCCTGGAAATACCGCCGTGCCTGGCGGAATCCCTCCTCCACATCCTGCCTCTGAGACATGGCCTCATAAGCCAGGTCATACACGCTCATATCCCGGTACTGAGGCGCAGGGTCCTCCAGCTCCACCTGGAACAGGCCCACCTTGGCCCCTTCCTCTGGATCTTCGCCGTAGTCCATCTCAAAATGGTTCCGGCAGCACGCTTCGCTGTCAAAAAAGTAAGCACAGCCCAGGCGGCTGTAGCTCTGGGGAAATTCCCGCCTTCTCACAAACTCAAAGACGGCCTCTGTGGCATATTTGGCATAGTCCGCCCAATACCGCAAGCCGCTTCGGCTCATCACCGCGTATAAATACTTCCCCTGGAGCACCATAGCAGTAAAGCAGTCCAAGCCCCGCTCCAGCCCCTGGAGAAACGGCTCAGCCAGCTGATATAGCTTCTCGTAATCCGGAGTCAGCGTATCCCCCAGCTGGAGTGACTGGCTGATATGATATACTTCCATCCCAATCCCCCTTTCATCCCTTTCCTGATCCAAGCTGTTGGAACGCTCCCGCCGTTGGCATTCCGGAGGGAAGCATCGGTCTTCTCGATGCTTCCCTCCTCACAGGCTCACACCTTCGCAGCCACCAATGCCTTCACCTGGGCAAGGGCCTGATCCACCTTTTCCAGGTCGGATCCGCCGCCCATGGCAGAGTCCGGCTTGCCGCCGCCCCGGCCGCCGCAGATGGGAGCGATGGTTTTGATGATGTCTCCGGCCTTCACGCCGCGAGCCACAGCCTCCTTGCCGCAGACCGCCTGGAAGGTGACCTTCTCCCCCACCAGGGCCAGCACTGCCACCACAGCGGGGTCCTTATCCCGGAGCATATCCCCCAGCTGCCGCAGGGAATTGGCATCCCCCTGGGTCAGCTTTTGTACCGTCACATGGAGTCCCCCCACGTCTTCGGCCTTTTTCAGGAGCTCATCTGCACCGCCGGCGGACTCCTTGGCCTTGTACTGCTCAATGACCCGGCGGGCCTCCTTCAACTCGGCAACCGTCTGCTCCGCTTTCCGAACCAGCTCAGCAGGGTTGGCCTTCATCGCCTCGGCAGCTTTCACAATGGTCTCGTCGTCCTTTGCCAGCAGCGCCAGCACCCCAGGGCCGGTGACAGCCTCAATCCGCCGCACGCCGGAGGCGATGGAGGACTCGGAGACGATGTGGAACAGGCCCGCTTTGGCCGTGTTATCCAAATGGGTGCCCCCGCAGAACTCCAGGGACAGGTCTCCCATCTGCACCACCCGGACGGTGTCCCCATACTTCTCCCCGAAGAGGGCCGTAGCGCCCAGCTTCTTTGCCTCCTCCAAAGGCAGCACCAGCGTTTCCACCGCCGTGCCGGAAAGGATGGCCCGGATGGTCTCATCCTCAATTTTCTTCAAATCTTCCCGGGAAATGGCTTCGTAATGGGTAAAGTCGAACCGCAGCCGGTCCGGCTCCACCAGGGAGCCCGCCTGGTGGCAGTGGTCCCCCAGGACCTTCACCAGGGCACTCTGGAGCAGATGGGTGGCGGAATGGGCCCGGCAGATGGCTGCTCGGCGGGTTCGGTCAATGGCTGCAACCGCCTCATCGTCCACCTTGATCTCCCCGGTCAGGAGCTTGCCGTGGTGCAGATACTTGCCGCCCTTGTCCTTCTGCACATTGGTGACAACAAATTCCGACTGCCCCACGGTGATGCTGCCGTGGTCGGCCGTCTGGCCGCCCATCTCCGCATAGAATGGCGTCCGGTCCAGAACCAAAATGCCAGCCTCGCCGCCGGCAATGACCCCGGTGACCTCGCCGTCCACGCAAACCGCCAGCACCTTGGCAGTATCTCGGTCCTTCTCGTAACCGGTAAACTCCGTGGGAGTATTATCCAGGCCCAGGTCAATTCCAGCCCAGGCCAGATCTCCCAATGCCTTCCGGGCCTCCCGAGCCCGCACCTTTTGCTCCTGCATCAGCTTGGCAAAGGCGGCCTCGTCCACCGTCATCCCCTCGTCTTCCACCATTTCCGCCGTGAGGTCAATGGGGAAGCCGTAGGTGTCATAGAGCTTGAAAGCGTCGGCCCCGGAGAAGACCGTCTCTCCCTTGGCCTTGTGCTCCGCCAGGAGCTCCGCAAAAATCTTCATGCCACCGTCAATGGTCCGGGCGAAGTTCTCCTCCTCCGTGCGCACCACCCGGGTGATATAGTCCGCCCGATCCCGGAGGTAGCCGTAATGGCCCTCGTTTTCATGGATGACGGTCTCCACCACCTGGAAGAGGAAGGGCTTATCCACCCCCAAGAGCTTCCCATGCCGGGCCGCCCGGCGTAGCAGCCGCCGCAGGACATAGCCACGCCCTTCATTGGAGGGCAAAACCCCGTCGGCAATCATAAAGGTAGCGGAGCGGATGTGGTCTGTAATGACCCGGAGGGATACGTCCGTCTTATGGCTCTGGCCGTAGGCAGCGCCGGTGAGGGCGGTCACCCGGTTGGTGATGTTCATGACGGTGTCTACGTCGAAAAGGCTCTCCACCCCTTGGCACGCCACAGCCAGCCGCTCCAGGCCCATGCCGGTGTCGATGTTCTTCTGGGCCAATTCGGAGTAGTGGCCGTGGCCGTCGTTGTCAAATTGGGAAAAGACGTTGTTCCAGACCTCCATATACCGGTCGCAATCACAGCCCACGGTACAGCCGGGCTTGCCGCAGCCGTATTGCTCCCCCCGGTCATAGTAGATCTCGGAGCAGGGGCCGCAGGGGCCGGAGCCATGCTCCCAGAAGTTGTCCTCTTTGCCAAACCGGAAGATCCGGTCCGCCGGGATGCCCACCTCCTGGTTCCAGATCTGGAAGGCCTCCTCATCGTTTTCATAGATAGAAGGGTACAGCCGGCTCTCGTCCAGGCCCACCACCTGCGTCAGGAACTCCCAACTCCATTCGATGGCCTCCCGCTTGAAGTAATCGCCAAACGAGAAGTTGCCCAGCATCTCAAAGTAGGTTCCATGGCGGGCCGTTTTGCCGATGTTCTCAATGTCGCCGGTACGGATGCATTTCTGGCAGGTACACACCCGGCGGCGGGGCGGCTCCACCTCTCCCTTGAAATAGGGCTTCATAGGCGCCATGCCGGAATTGATCAGCAGCAAAGACTGGTCATTCTGGGGAATCAGCGAAAAGCTGGGCAGGCGCAGGTGCCCCTTGCTCTCAAAGAAAGACAAAAACATCTCCCGAAGCTCATTCACGCCATAGGGCTTGCGATTCATAGTAATCTACCTCCATTATTTTTGTTCACATAATATGGATCCTCCAGCTATTTGGCCGGATTGCCGTCGATATATTGCCAAACCTGGAAAAAGTCTCCTTCCCTGCGGATGATATGGTCGAAATGGCTTTTTTGCCACAAATTCATGCCCATTTGGCGGTTTGTAAAGCGTAATGCCTCCTGTACACATTGCCCGCATGGGGAAAGCTCCAGCTGGGGCACGTCAAGGATGCCGCCCCCTGCCAAACAAATAAACCCCGCCCCCAGGTTAGGGGCGAGGCTCTTGCTCGCGGTACCACCCTAATTACCGGGAAAAAACCCGGCGTCTTAGCTGCTCTGTAACGGGAGCGCCCGTCCCGGTCATCCCGGGCCGCTTGGAAATGGCTGGCAGAATTCCGGCCGGGGGCTTGCACCGTCTCCCCCTCGCTTTGGGCCTTTCCTCTGCTTGGTTTCCGCATGGCATTTGGAGTATTTGGGGCTATTTTACCACAATTTTTGGGTTTGTCAATCCTGGATTTCCCTGAATCAGGCGGCGCAGGGTCAGGGCCCGTCTGGGATGGTTGGTAATGACAGAGTGAACATCCCAAGCAAAGAGATAAGTAAGGGGACCGTGACCGTTCACCGTGTAGGCATTGATCTCCAGGTGACACGCTTTCAGCTCCCGGATGACTCCAGGCCGCAAACGGAGATACAGGGGATGGTACGCCTCAAGCCCCAAATCCCGGGTGGCTTGGCCGGGACTCAGGAGCTTATCCTGGTTCAAAAGACCGCAAGGCGCCTCCGGCGCCAGGGCCTTGACCCGCAGCAGGGTCTGGGCATGGAAGCTGGAGAGAATCACCCGGTTCTCCAGGCCAAAGCGGCAAATCTGGTTCCACACCTTTTCCTCCATTCCCTCGTAATCAAAAAGCCCCGTCTTCAGCTCGATATTGGACTTCATTCCAGTGGGTGCAATCAGCTCCAGATACTCTTCCAACGTGGGAATTCGCTGCGGTGCAGTCCTCCAGCCGTATGCCGCGTTCAGGCGGCGCAATTCCGCCAGGGAATGGTCTTTGACATATCCCACACCATCTGTCGTCCGGTCCACACGCTCATCATGGATCACCACCACTTCCCCATCCCGGGTGAGGTGAACATCCAATTCCACGCCGTCCGCTCCGCTCTCCACCGCCTTTTGAAAAGCCAGGATGGTATTTTCCGGATACCGGCTGCTGTATCCTCTGTGGCAAATGACCTCCGTCATCATTCTCACACCTCTTGCCGTATTCTGCCCCATTTTACTCCACACCGCCCCAAAGTGCAACTGGAAAGTTCTGGATCTGGGAAAACCGCAGAATCTGCAATTTTTCCCCTTCCCCCCCTCTCTCAGCCTTGACGGCTGGTCAGGAAGGGCCTATAATTGGTACGGCACAGAAAGCGAATCGGAAGGGGCCAACATACTATGAACAAGCAAATGATCCGTTATGTCCTGGGGCTGGTGCTCCTCATTGAGGGCGCTCTGCTGCTGTTGCCCCTGGCAGTCGCCCTCCTCTACCAGGAGACCACCTGGAAGCATTTTGGGCTCACCATTGCCGTCTGTCTCATTCTGGGCGGGTGTATGATCATTCGGAAGCCCCGGAGGCGGACGCTCTTTCCCAAGGACGGCTTTGTCATTGCCGCTCTGACCTGGATTGTCATCAGTCTTGTGGGGGCGCTGCCCTTCAGCCTGTCCGGTCAGATCCCCCGGTATATTGACGCCCTATTTGAGGTGATCTCCGGCTTCACCACCACTGGCTCCAGCATCCTGCCCCGGGTAGAGGCTCTGGACAAGGGCATGCTGTTCTGGCGGAGCTTCAGCCACTGGATAGGGGGCATGGGCATTTTGGTGTTTATGCTGGCTCTGCTGCCTGCTATGGGTGGAGCCACCATTCATATTCTTCGGGCAGAGAGCCCGGGGCCCAATGTGGCAAAGGTGGTCCCGAAAATTCGGGAGTCCGCAAAAATCACGTATCTCATCTATCTGGCCCTGACCCTTCTTCTGGTCATTTTATACCTGGCAGGAGGCATGCCCCTTTTTGACAGCCTGTGCATCGCCTTCGGCACGGCAGGCACTGGCGGCTTCGCGGTCAGGACCTCCAGCTGCGCCGAATATACCCCCTATATCCAGACGGTGACCACCATTTTTATGGCGCTTTTCGGAGTAAACTTCACGGTTTACTTCCTTTTGCTCCAGCGGAAATTCCGTCAGGCCCTCCACAGCTCCGAATTGTGGACCTATGTGGGGATCATTCTGACCGCCACCCTGGCCATCAGCGTCAACATCTACCGCTCTATGCCCTCCTTCGGGCAGGCGGTCCATCACGCAGCCTTCACCGTCTCTTCCATCATCACCACCACAGGCTACGGCACATTGGACTTCAACCTGTGGCCGGAGTTCAGCCGGGTGATTCTCTGCTTTCTCATGATCGTGGGAGCCTGCGCCGGCTCCACCGGCGGCGGCTTCAAAGTCTCCCGGATTGTCATCCTGTGCAAGTATGCAAAAAACGAACTGGAGCGGCTGATCCATCCCCGGACCGTCAAGGTGGTGAAGGTGGACGGCAAACAGGTCTCCAAGGAAACGGTCCATGGCGTCCTGGTCTATACCCTGTTCTACATCCTCATTGCCATGGCTTCCATGCTTTTGGTATCCCTGGATAACTTCGACGCCTCCACCACCATCTCCTCCGTCCTGGCTACCCTCAACAACATCGGCCCCGGCCTGGGCGCCGTAGGACCGGCCGCCTCCTTTGCCGGGCTGTCAGACCTGTCCAAAGCCGTCCTGTGCCTGGACATGCTGGCCGGACGGCTGGAAATCTTCCCCCTTTTGGTGCTTCTCCTGCCCAGCACCTGGGCCAAGAAATAATGGAACATGGCCTGCCGCAGAGGGTTTTCCTTCTTGCGGCAGGCCATGTTGTGATACTGGTGCACCAGCACATTGACAAACCTACTTTTTTTTGCCATGTTCCGCGCTCCGCTTGGTCCAGGCCATAACGGCCACAGCAGACAGCAGCAGCGGGCAGCAAATCAGGATGGAAAGCCTTCCCAGGCTCCGGCATGTCACGCCTCCCAGCGCCGCACCCAGGACAAACACCAGAATCACCAGGTAATACACCTTCGCCCGGTGCAGATGGGCCCGGTCCCGGGTCACATGCCAGCGGTATAAATACTCCATCCCACTGCGGAGGTTCCCGATGCACATGGTGGTGGCGTAGGCATTGCCCTCAATCTTCCGAAAGCTCTCCACCTGCATGGCGCACACAAAGCTCACCAAAACGTTGGCCAGCAAATTGAGCTGGCTGGGCAGAAAGGCCACCAGAAGCAAAATCACAGCCTCCAGAAGCACCACAGCCTGCCGCCAGTGAAAGGCCAGGCTGTGGCTGTGAAACCGGTTGCGCACCGCCTCCGCCGCAAACACCCCGGTTGCAAAGGCCACCACCGGAATGAGATGCTCCGCCGCCACCGCCCACTGACCCAAGGCCAGGCTTTGGCCCACCAAAACCATGTTACCCGTCTGGGCGTTGGCAAAGACCTGATCCCGGACATTGTAAGTATAAGCGTCTTGCAGGCCGCCGGAGGCCGCAAGTAGGCATCCTACCAGGATGGATTCCGAAGGCTGCTCCGGGGGTACCAGATGTTTCATGGCCCTTAAAAATCCTTTCCCATGGAATGATAAGTGGGTAACAATTTGGGGCTCACTTTGCCGGTGGAAATCCCCGCCTGCTCCAGCTCCTTGACAAAGCCGGTCACATGACGCAAAGTGGGGCGACCCAGATCCGTCTCCCGGGCCGCTTGCCCGGCGTTCCGCCCGGCGTCCCGGCCAAAGACGATGATGTCCAGGAGGCTGTTGCCCATGAGCCGGTTTCTGCCGTGGATGCCTCCCACCGCCTCTCCGGCTACATAAAGGTTGGGCACGGCCGGCGTCTGGCAGTCCGGGCCGATGTCCAGGCCGCCATTTTGATAGTGAAGGGTGGGATAAACCAAAATGGGGGTCTTCCGAATGTCCATTCCATACTTTCCAAACATGCGCAGCATGGCGGGAATCCGGCGTTCTATGGTACCGGCTCCATTCCGAAGCTCAATCATCGGCGTATCCAGCCAGACGCCCTGGCCGTCTGGAGTCTGCACGCCCTTGCCCCGGCCCTGGCACTCCCGGATGATGGAGGCGGCGGACACATCCCGGGTCTCCAGGGGATGCATAAAGGCTTCGCCCTCCCGATTGATGAGCATGGCGCCCAGAGAGCGGACCTTTTCCGTCACCAATGCGCCAAAAATCTGCTGAGGGAACGCCGCGCCTGTGGGATGGTACTGAAGGGTATCCGGATACAGAAGCTTCGCCCCCGCCCGGTAACCCAAAACCAAGCCGTCCGCCGTGGCCCCATAGTGGTTGGAGGTGGGGAAACCCTGATAGTGCATCCGCCCCGCCCCGCCGGTAGCCAAAATTACGGTTTTCGCCCGGGCCACCAGAAGCTGCCGGGTTTCCATATTCAAAAGCACCGCCCCAGAGGCCCGTCCCGCTTCATCCAAAATCAGTTCAACAGCAGCGGTAAAATCCACCACCTGAATGGGCCGGTTCAGGACCTCATCCCGAAGGGTGCGCATGATCTCCGCCCCGGAGTAGTCCTTGGCGGCATGCATCCGCTTCCGGGAGGTACCGCCGCCGTGGGTGGTCACCATAGTCCCATCCGGCGCCTTGTCAAACTCCACCCCCAACTGGTTCAGCCACAAAATGGCCTCAGGCGCCTCCGTCACCAGCTTGTTCAAAAGCTCCTTTTTGGCGGCAAAGTGACCGCCACCGTAGGCGTCCAGGAAATGAATGGCAGGAGAATCATTGGGCTTATCCGCAGCCTGGATCCCTCCCTCGGCCATCATGGTGTTGGCGTCCCCCACCCGGAGCTTGGTGACCAGCAGCACAGAAGCGCCCGTGTTCTGAGCCTCCAGGGCCGCCGCACAGCCCGCTCCGCCGCCGCCGATGATTAACACGTCCGCAGTGAAATTCGCCTGTTCTAGGGGCACCTCCGCCTCCAGAAACCGAGGCTGAGACTGAAGCAGCTCCGCCAGCTCCAGGGGAACCTTCTCCCCAGCGTTGGGCCCCACCTGGAGCCGGGTAAATTTCTCCTCCTTATAATCCGGATGAAAGGCCTTCAGGAGGGCCTCCTTCTCCTCCGCTGTCATACGGCGGGGTTCTGTGGCCAGGTTCCGGGCGCGATGTGCCTCCACCTTGGCCATGGATTCCAGCATTTCCGGTGTGTACATGCGATTGCCTCCCTACTTCTCAATGTCCCGGTGGTTGTACAGCTCTTGCAGCTCTTCCAAGGGCTTGCCCATCAGGGATTCCATCAGCTCCCGGAAGGTCCCGTCTGCAATCTCCCCCACCCGGTCCTCCAGGTGCTGGGACCTGGGCATCAGATACTTGCCGTTGATCCGCCGGGCCAGCATGGCCACCTGGGGGTGGGAAATGCCCGCCGGGCAACGGGCGGAGCATACCCCGCACATGACGCAGTCAAAGGACTCCTCTGCGCAGGCAGCAAAGTCCCCCCGCTGGGCATAGGCGATGTACTGCATCACATTCAGCTCCTGGGTGCAGCTTTTGGTGCAGGCATTGCAGCCGATGCAGGCGTAAATCTCCGGGTAAAGCTGCATCATCACCTGCTGATTCAGCGGAATCTTGTCCATGTCGTACACCTGCTTTACCAGCGGGAAAAAGGGCAGGGTGGCAACGTACATGCCCTCCTCCACCTGGGTCTGGCAGGCCAGGCAGGTCTTAAGCTCCTGCCTGCCCTTCACCCGGTACAAGGTGGCGCAGGCGCCGCAGAAGCCATTCCGGCAGCCGCAGCCCCGCACCAGCTGATAGCCCGCATACTCCATGGCCCGCATGATGGTCAAGGCCTTTGGGACTTGATACTGCTTTCCAAAAAAGTAAACATGAACCATTTCTTCCATCGTAGCACCTCTGTCAATACTCGTCGGGCAGCCGGTCCAGCTGGTCGCAGCGGAACACCGGACCGTCCTTACAAACGTACCGGTCCCCAATGTTGCAACGGCCGCACTTCCCAATGCCGCATTTCATCCGCAGCTCCAGAGTGGTATACACCTGGTTTTTCTGAAAACCCATGGCCTGAAGCGCCTCCAGGGTAAACTGAATCATCACAGGGGGACCGCAGACCACAGCGGTTTTCCCCGTATCAAATCCCAGCTCCCGGACATAGCCGGGCACGAAGCCCACATGTCCGTCCCAGCCCGGCTGCTCCCGGTCAATGGTCAGGTGGACCCTCAGGCCCTCCTCCTGGCACCACTGCTCCACAATCTCCGGATAGTCCACCAAGTCGTCCCTGGAGCGGGCGCCATAGACAATGTCCACCTGCCCGTACCAGGACCGGTTGGCCCGGACATAGCGGATCACAGACCGCAGCGGCGCCAGGCCGATGCCGCCGGCAATGAACACCAAATCCTTCCCCCGGAAGGCCGTATCCACCGGGAAGCCGTTGCCATAGGGACCCCGAAGGGTCACCTGCTGCCCCGGCTCCATGGCGTGGAGCCACTCTGTGACGCAGCCGCACTTTTTAATGGAAAATTCCAAAAAATCCAAATCGGTGGGGGATGAGGTGATGGAGAAGAGGGCCTCCCCCACCCCGGGCACAGACAGCATGGCGCACTGGCCGGGGATGTGAGAAAAGGGCTTCCTCCCGTCCAGACCCACCACCCGGAAGGTTTTCACATCCGGGGTATCCACCCGTATGTCCGTCACCACTGCGATCATGGGAATCAGGGGATCACGATTCATGGGGCGCACCTCCCAAAGTTTTCATCACCTTGACAATATTCATGTGTATCGGGCACTGCCGCAGGCACCGGCCGCAGCCCACGCAGCCGAAAATCCCCCCCTGGTTTACGGGGAAATACTGGAGCTTATGCAAAAACCGCTGGCGAAACCGCTCCTTTTGGGTGGGCCGGGGCTGACCGGCAGACATGATGGTAAAGTCTGAATACATGCAGCTGTCCCAGCACCGGTAGCGAAGAATCTCCCGATTTCCGGTAAACTCCTTGATGTCATAGCACTGGCAGGTGGGGCAGGCGAAGGTGCAGGCTCCGCAGCCCAGGCAGCTCTCCGACAGCTGGTCCCACTCCGGCCGGTGGAACAGCTCCAGCATCGCCTCCTCCCGGCCAAATCCTTCGGTGGTGAGCTCGCGCAGGGGAAGCCGGTTCAGAATGGACCTGGTTCGCTCCTGTGCTGCCGCCACGGCAGACTCCTCCCCCTCCTCCAGGGGGAGGCCCGCCAGCAGCGCCGCTCCCTTTTCCGTATTGGCCCGGAGGTACAGGGCGTCCTCCCACTGCCAGGCGGACACATCCCCTGCCGGGTCCCCAGGGTCAATGCCAAAGGTCCCGCAAAAGCAGGTCTCCTCCGGCTCCTGGCAAGCCAGGCAGATGACGGTGCCATGGTCCCGCCGGTCCCGGTAGAAGCTGTCCTCCGGCTCTGCCAGGAACACCCGGTCCAGAATCTCCAGGGCCCGGCAGTCACAGGGCCGGACTCCAAAGACCACAAACGGCTCCTGGCGCACCCGGGCCTCCAAAATCTCCAGTTCCTTGCCGGAGACACGGAAGCGCATCAAATCCTCCACCTGGGGAAAAAAGAGGTCCTTGGGGCCCAACCGGGTATTGCCGGTCAGAACCGGCTCCTTCCCCGGCTCCCACCGGGCAAACCGGCTATGTCCGGCTCCGTCCTCCAGCGGGCAATACAGGCTGCCCCGGGTCGCCATGGCCGCCAAAAGCTCTGGCAGCCTGGACCATGCAATCCGTTTCATTGCGCCCCTCCTCTCCTGGCTGTACTGGGCTCCGGGTCGTCAAAGCGGAAGTCCATCAGCGGCGGCCTGGATTCCAGGTCCGCACCGGCCTGGTAAGGGCCGTACAGCTCGTTCATATCGGCAATTAATTTCCGGTTCAGCAAATGCAGGGGGATGTGCTGGGGGCAAACCCGGGAGCACTCCCCGCAGTCGGTGCAACGCCCAGCCACATGGAAGGCGCGGATGATGTGGAAGAGATTCTCTTCAAAGGAATTTGCAGCCGCCTTATTCTCCACCCCGGACGCAGGATTGTCAAAGACACATTTCTCACAGGAGCAGGCGGGGCACACATTCCGGCAGGCGTTGCAGCGAATGCACCGGGACAATTCGCCCTGCCAGAAGCGAAACCGCTCATCCGGCGTCATCGCCTCCAAACGGCGCACGCCCTCCATCCGGCCGTCCCCGCAGTCTGTGCCGTCCTCTCCCAAAAGCTCGTCATAGCAGGCCATCTTTTTGGTTTTGCAGCTGCGGCACCGCTCTGCCAACACCGTCTGCCGGGGTAAGCGTTTCTCTCCGTAGAGGGTCTCCACCACCAGGGTTTCTCCCTCTTCCCGAACCGCCAGGGGCGCTTTGGCCTGGGCTTGGAGCTGCTCCATGTCACACATTCCCTCGCACTGGACGGCCACAGCATACACCGCCGCCCGCTGCACGCGATGCTCCTTGCAAAGCTGCTGAAACGAGTAGGTGTCGCAGGGTTTTAAAAAGGCGGCAATTTTTCCCGGCTTCCGGCTCTCTGCAACCAGATATTTGGAAAGATTGGGGGCGGAAAAGGGGGACCATACAAACTCCCGCTCCGCTTCCTCCGCCGTGGAAAACACCGCCGGCGTGAGATCATAGAAAAATGTTCCGGCCTTCCACCCCAGGACCCGGTCCACTGCTCCAGTTTTCAAGAGCTCGACAGCCCTGGCCTTCACATCTGCTTGCATCTCAGGTCCTCCAGTCTCCGATTCTCGCCCAAAGCGCGGATAGTCTCGGCAAATTCCTCCATGGTAGCGGCAAATTTGGCTCCCTCTGCCGCAGAGACCCACTCCACCCTCGTCCGCTCCCGCTCAATGCCCAAATAGTCCAGGAGGGAAACCAGCAGGGTCATCCGCCGCCGGGCGTAGTAGTTGCCCGTGGTATAGTGGCAATCCCCCGGGTGGCAGCCGCAGAGGATCACGCCATCGGCTCCCCGCTGAAAGGCCCGCAGGATGAACATGGGGTTCAACCGGCAGGAGCAGGGGATGCGAATGATCTTCACGTGAGCCGGATAAGAAAGCCGGTTGGTGCCGGCCAGATCCGCTCCGGCGTAAGAACACCAGTTGCAGCAAAAGGCCACAATGGTGGGCTGAAAGCGCTCGTTCACTTGCATATAGCATCCACCTCCGCCATGATTTGCCGGTTGGAAAAGCCCAGAAGGTCCATGGCCCCCGAGGGACAGGCCACCGTACAGGCGCCGCAGCCCTGGCACACAGCCGGGTTCACCTGAGCCACCCGGCGCAGCACCGTCTTCCGCCCCGGCCCTCGGAACTCCTTGTCCACATAAGTAATGGCTCCATAGGGACACACCTTCTCACAGGCGGAGCAGCCGTTACACATTCCCTCGTCTGACCGCGCCACACATGGGTTGCAGGTGAGATGGTCCTTTGCCAAAAGACCAATGACCTTCGCTGCCGCGGCCCCTGCCTGGGCCACCGTCTCCGGAATGTCCTTAGGGCCCTGGCAAGCGCCGGAGAGGAAAATGCCCGCCGTCGGGCTCTCCACAGGCCGGAGCTTGGGGTGCGCCTCCGTAAAGAAGTCGTTGGTGTCCATGGAGGCGGTCAGCATGGTGGCCAAAGGCCGGGCGGAAGGGTCCGGCTCCATGGCAGCCGCCAGCACCACCATGTCCGCCTGGATGTGCAGCTGCCGGTTCTCCAGCAGGTCCGAGGCCTGAACCAGGAGCTTATCCCCCTGAGGGACTACCTTCCCCACCTGGCCTTTGATGTAGTGGACTCCATACTCCTCCACCGCCCGGCGGTAAAACTCGTCAAAGCCCTTGCCCGGCGTCCGGACGTCGATGTAAAATACATATACCTCTGTATCCGGGTACTTCTCCCGGCAGAGCATGGCGTGCTTGGCCGTGTACATGCAGCAGATTTTGGAGCAATAGGACTTGCCCCGGCCGTCGTCGCACCGGGAGCCCACACACTGGACGAAAACCAGGGTGTGGGGATGCTTCCCATCAGAGGGACGCAGCAGGGTCCCGCCTGTGGGACCGGCAGCATTCATCAGCCGCTCCAGCTCCAGGGAGGTGACCACATCGGGACTCTGACCGTAGGCGTACTCCCCGTATTTCTCCAGAGAAATGGGGCGGAAGCCTGTGGCCGCCACAATGGCGCCGTATTGCCGCTCCTCCAGCCGGTCCCTTTGCCGGTAATCAATGGCCCCGGCGGTGCAAACCTTGGCGCAGACGCCGCACTTGCCGCTTTTCAGCATGGTACAGAAGTCCGGGTCAATGGTGGCAACCTTGGGCACTGCCTGGGCAAAGGGGATGTAAATGGCCCGGCGGGTGTTCAGGCCCAGGTTAAAGGCGTTGGGCGCCTTCTTCTGGGGGCACTTTTCCGTGCACAGGCCGCAGCCGGTGCATTTGGTCTCGTCCACGTACCGGGCCTTATGCCGGATGGTCACCGTGAAGTTTCCCACAAAGCCCTTCACCGACTCCACCTGGGAGTAGGCCATGATCTGAATCCCCTCATGTTGGGCCGCATCCACCATTTTGGGGGTCAGGATGCAGGCTGCACAGTCCAAGGTTGGAAAGGTCTTGTCAATCTGGGCCATTTTCCCCCCAATGGTAGGCTCTTTCTCCACCAGATCTACCTGAAATCCGGCCTCAGCAATGTCCAAGGCCGTCTGGATGCCGGCGATGCCTCCGCCAATGACCAGGGCCCGCTTGGTCACGGGACTCTGCCCGGCCGTCAGGGGGGCGTTCAACTGGACCTTGGCAATGGCCGCCCGGCCCAGAATCACCGCCTTTTCCGTGGCCTCTTCTTTGCTCTTATGAATCCAGGAGCATTGCTCCCGGATATTGGCAATTTCCAGCATGTACGGGTTCAGGCCGGCCCGGCTGACTGCCTTGCGAAATGTGGCTTCATGCATCCGGGGGGAGCAGGAGCAAATCACCACACCGGTAAGGCGGTGCTCCCGGATGGCCTCCATGACCAGGTTTTGTCCGGCCTCGGAACACATATAAGGATACTCTGCGGCGTAGACAACCCCCGGTTCTTTTCCAAGGGTCTGCGCCACTTGGACCACATCCACGGTGGCGGCAATGTTGGAGCCGCACCAGCAGACAAAAACACCAATTCTTTCCATAGGCGACCTCCTCACTTTCCGTACTTCCGCAGGGCGCTGACCAAGGCCTGCTGGGGGATCTCGCTGTCCAGCATGGCAGGGATTTGGTCCGGCAGCAGGTGATTCTTACCAGCCTGGCGAATGACCAGAAGCCGGGCCGCCTCCACCAGCCGGGCAGGCTCCACACTCCGGGGGCACCGCTCCAGGCAAGCCATACAGGACAGGCAATTCCAAATGGCCCGGGAGGCCATCAGCTCCTCCAACGCGCCGCGCTCTATCATGGCCACAAACTGGTGGGGATGGTACTCCATCTCCCCGTAAGCCGGGCAAGCCGCTGAGCATTTTCCGCAGCGCATACATTTCCGGGGATTGATTCCCGTAATGCGCTGGATTTCCTGCACCATATCTGGATGTTTCATCTTACCCCTCCTCCGTCAGGCCCAAGGCCTGGGCCAGCAGCTGGGTGAAATACACCGTAGGAAGCCCCGTGGCGTTCCGGGTGAGGTTGTACCTGCACAGGGGACAGGCAGTTACCAACAGCTCTGCCCCCAAGGCAGCTGCGTTGTCCACCACACTTTGTGCCTGGGCCTGAGCCAATCTCCTGTTTTCCAGGGTCACATAGCCACCGCAGCACTCGTTGCGCATGGCATAAACCACTGGCTCCGCCCCCAGCGCCCGAAGAAAATCCTCCAAAATCCCAGGGTTTTCCGGATCATCCATGGCCATATCCTTGCCGGGGCGGAGCAGAAGGCAGCCGTAATAGGCCCCAATCTTCCGGCCGGTCAGAGGGCGCTTGACCGCCTCCTTCAGGTGGTCAAACCCCACGGTGTCCCGCAGCAGCTCCAGAAAGTGGACCACCTTCGTCTGCCCTTCATAGGGTCGGGGCAGCTCCAGATAGCGGTTGGCCCGATCCCGGAAGGTCTCGTCCCGCTTGAAGTCCTCGTTGGTCCGCTTCAGCACATGGTGGCAGGCGGAGCAGACCGTCACTAAGGTCCCCGCCCGCTCCCCGGCCTCCGCCAAGGCCCGGACTGCGGACAGCCGGGTGGCAATCTCGTCTGAGGCCATGGGATACACGCCCCCGCAGCACTGCCACTGGGGCAGCTCCTCCAGGGTGACGCCTAAGGCCTCTGCGGAGGCTCTGGCACAGCGGTCCAGCTCCGCTGCCTGGTTCTTCAGCGTGCAGCCTGGATAATAGTTCAGCACCATTGTATTGTCCCCTCCCACTTTTGGTGACAAGCTCAAAATCAGTATTCGCATACCGATATCTTTTTACCGAGTGCATTGTAGCAGATTCTTTTGTCAAACGCAACCCCTTTGGGGTGGTTTTTTGAGGATTTTGCAAACTGATTTCATCAGGAAGCTAAACATCCCTGTTTTCGTCGGGAAATGCGTTTGCATTTGCCGGAAATCTGGAAAAACCGGAAGATTTCACCGCCGGGCGCGCCCTACCGCCCCGGGGGCACACGGATCCGCACACTGGTTTGGGAGGGCAATGGCGGAAACGATCCAGGGCAACTCCCCATTCCTTCCGGAATGCCTTGGCAGGACGTCACACAACGCACAGGAGCATAGAAATTGCCAGCTCCGGAATGGATCCCTGAGCTGGCAATCTCTATACATCGTTCGTTCTGACGCTTACTCCGCTCTCATTCGAGGCATACGCTGAGGAGAAGTCACGGACCAGCGGGCCGAATCCCGCTGTCGGCTAAGCTCAGCCAAAGGCTTCGCTGTAGCGCAGGAGGATGGTTGCAACCTGGGCCCGCGTGGCGGTTGCTTTGGGAACCAATTGGCCTCCCATGCCGTTCACCAGCTTCTTCTCCACAGCCCAGGCGAAGGCCTCAGCCGCATAGGTGCTGATTCGGCCGGCATCCGGATAGGCCTCCAGGCTGCCGCCAGCTGTGATATCCGCGCCAGTCAGCTTGGCGTACCGATACAGGAAGGTCACCAGCTGCTCCCGGGTCACAGGCGCCTCGGGGGCAAAGAGGGTATCGGTCATGCCCAGAACCACGCCGTTTTCATAGGCCCAGGCCACAGCTTCGGTGTAATACCGGCCCTCCTTCACATCTGTAAAGGGGAACTTGCCGCTCACGCTGGGCGAATTCGCCATACGGTAGAGGATGGTGACAATCTGGCCCCGGGTCAGGGCGCCGTCAGGTTGGAAGCGGTTGCCGCCCACGCCCTCCATAATGCCCTGGCGCAGCACATAGTCCACACCGGCATGGTACCATCTGGCTGTGTCCAGATCCACAAATGCCTTGCTGGGACACATTTCGCTGCTGACAGGCAGGTTCTCCCTCTCGGACTCCCCGCACAGGGCGCAGCTCCGGATCCGCTCTCCCTCGTGGAAGCAGTCTGCTTCCTGCGTCACCTCCCAGTCAGACCAGCTGTGGCCCTTGGCAGGAATGCTCTCACCAAGGCAGAGGACCTTGCCGCAATCGGTGCAGACCGCGTCGCCGGTATAGCCAGGCTCTGTGCAGGTGGCTTCCTTGGCGTTTTGAACCTGCTCATGGTGACCCCTGGGCTGGGTAATTTCGCTGATATAGCGGTAGCCGCAGACGGTACAGGTGTGCTCCGTGTAGCCAAACTCCTCGCAGGTAGGCTCCACCACCACGCTCTGACAGCTGTGGGACGTCATGGGAATGGTTTGGGTATAGGTCTTGCCGCAGTCGGTGCAGGTAAAGGTCATTATGCCTTCCTCTACACAGGTAGCCTCCCTGGTCACCGAAGCCGTATAACGGTGGTCATGGGCCGAGACATAATCCGCCACATAGCTATGACCGCAGATGGTGCAGGTATAAGTGGTATAGCCCATCTCGTCACAGGTAGGCTCTGTCACCACACCTTCATACTGGTGGCCCAGAGGCTGAACCAGATCCCCGATGTAGCTGTGCTCACAGGCCGCACAAACATAGGTGGTATAGCCCATGGTTTCGCAGGTCGCCTCCGTCACAATTGCCTCGTACTGGTGGCCAAGGGCATCGGTGTAGCCGTCCCGATAGCTGTCGCCGCACCGGGCGCAGGTATGCTCCGTATAGCCCTCCTTCGTGCAGGTGGGGGCCACCACTACATTTTCGTAATCGTGCCCCAGAGGCGGTGTGATTGCGCCCACATAGCTGTGCTCACAGACGGAGCAGACATAGGTGGTATAACCCATGGTCTCGCAGGTCGCCTCCGTCACAGTCTTCTCATACAGGTGGCCCTGGGCATCGGTGTAGCTGTCCCGATAGCTGTCGCCGCACCGGGTGCAGGTGTGCTCGGTATAGCCATCCTCCGTGCAGGTGGGGGCAATTACCACGTCTTCGTAGTCGTGACCCAGGGGCGGAATGCTCTCTCCCCGCTGCAGGAGCACGCCGCAGACAGAGCAGTAGGTGTCGCCGGTATAGCCGGACTCTGTGCAGGTGGCTTCCCTGGCGTCGCGGAGTTCTCCGGTATGACCCGTCGCCGGAACCACATCCCGATGCTCCGTCGCACCGCAACGGCTGCACCGATAGATGGTATAGCCCTCCTCTGTGCAGGTGGGCGCTACGGTCTCCTGCTGAATGGAGAAGTCATGACCCAGCGCCTCAATCTCCTTGCCCTGGGACAGGAGCGCGCCGCAATCCTTGCAATAGGTATCACCGGTGTAACCGGGTTCCGTGCAGGTGGCCTCTTTGGCATCGCGAAGCTCAGAATTGGTATGTGGGCATTCCGTGGCCTCGGAAAGGGTCACATTGTCCACTGCCACAGGGTCGGCTGTGTCACCGGCCTTCTTGAAATAGTGGAAGGCAAGCTGTACATTGTCTGTCCGGAACTCCTCGGGCACCGTCAGCTCGCAGGTACCGGTCTGGTAATAGCCGGATCCGTTCTCCAGGTCCTTGGAAGCGTCCCAGAGCGTGGTCCAGGTGTCGCCGCCATCGGTGCTGGCCTCTACGGTGAAGTGCAGGCCGCCGTAGAACACCTCGTATCGTCCAAAGGCATAGTCAAACTTCACAACCGGATGCTTGCCCGTCAGATCCACCGCCGGGGAGATCAGGTACTCGTCCTGCTGCGCGCCGCCGGACCAGGTGTCGGAATCATAGGCGTCGTAAGAGACCTTGGCTACCTTGCTGCCATTCAGCTGGGACATACGGGCAGAGGTCCAGGTATAGTCGGCATTGGTGGTCTTAACGCGCCAGCCCCGGCCGGGGAAGGCATCGTCCTCAAAGTCGTTGTCAAACATGACGCTGCCGGCAGGCCGGAAGGCCGCATGGATGGTATGGTTCCGGGTCACATCTTGGAAGGTGTACTCCGCCACCGCCCCAACGCTCTGGCCGTCCACGGTCACATCGGCAATTTCGTAGCCGGCATCGGCCGTCACAGCAAAGGTCTGACTGCCATGGGCCGCAACCAAAACCGTGCCGCTGGGGGTCACAGCGCCGCCTGTCCCTGCCGTTGCTGTGATGGTGTACTCCGAAGCGGTCTGGCCACCAACAGCCAGAAGCTTCAGGTTATCCACTGCAGCAATGCCGGTGTTCTCACCGGCAGGCCGGGTGTAGTGGAAGGCAAAGGTGACGCCGGATGTACCATACGCCTCCGGGATTTCCACAGCGGCCTGGCCAGTGACCACATAGCCGGACTGGGAGGGGGGAATCGTATCCTTGGCGTCCCAGACCGTGGTCCAAGTCCCGCCGCCATCCTTGGAAATCTCCAGGGTGAAGGTGAACTCACCGCTCTTCATGCCATAGTAGGGATAGGCATACGCAAAGTCCAGCTCCATCTTGGTGGCGCCGGTGAGGTCCACCGTGGGCGTTACCAGGCGCTCATCCTGGGCGGCGCCGGTGGAATAGTCCGCCGTAATATAGGCATTCTGGGTGCCGTTGAAGTAGTAATACTTATACTGCTTCCAGGTGAAGTCTGTGTTGACGCCCTCCACGGACCAGCCGGCGGGAATCCAGGGGCCTTCAAAGTCCTGCTCAAAAATCACCTGAGGCTCTTCCTCAATGGCCTCAAAGGTGGCCAGGAGATAATAGGACTGATCCACATGCTCCAACGTGTAGCTGTCTGTCACATCCACAGCCCGGCCATTGACCCGGAGGGAAACCAGGCGGCAATTTTCATCGGGCATCAAGGTAAAGGTCTGGCTTGCGCCGTCTGCAACCACAGTGTCGCCGGTGGGCGCAATCGTGCCACCTTCCGTGGCCGCAGCCCGCAGGGTATGTCCGGTTTCCCCTGCGCCATCGGGTACCGTCAAAGACACATTGTCCACCGCCGCCGGGTCGCCGCCGGTATAGGCGGTCTTATAGAACCGGAAGGCAAACTGCACGTCAGCCGTACAAAATTCCTCAGGAATCGCCAGCTCGCAGGTGCCGGACTGGGTATAGCCGGACTCGTTCTCCAGGTCCTCCTTGGCATTCCAGAGGGAAGTCCAGGTGCTGCCGCCGTCGGTGCTGGCCTCTACCGTCAGGCGGATGGTGCCATTGAACAGGGCATAGCGGCCAAAGGCATAGTCAAACCTCAAAGTCGGCGTCTTGCCCGTCAGATTGACTGCCGGGGTAATCAGGTATTCATCCTGCTTCGCGCCGGTACCCAGGGGGCTGAGGCCGGCCTGGCTCCAGTCCTCGTACTCATACTCGTCAAAGTCCACCCGGGCCACCTTAGTGGCGTTCAGGTTTGTCTGCTTGCCGGAGTACCAGGTGAAGCTGGAGTTGGTGGTCTTCAGGCTCCAGCCGTTGCCGGGGAAGCTGTCCCCTTCAAAGTCATTCTCAAAGAGCACCTGCTGTCCCCCGGCGTGCTCCGGCGCAAAGGCAGCGGTGATGGTGTGATCCACGCCTATCCGCTCGAAGGTATAATACGAAATGGGGCCCATGTCTACACCGTCCACGGTGACGGAGGCAATCCGGTAGCCCTCGTCCGGGGTTACGGTAATGGTCTTGCTGTTGCCCTTTTTCACCAACACCCGGCCCTCCGGAGAAACAGAACCGTTCTCACCGGCGCAGGCCGTAATGGCTGCGTAGTCCTCCACCAGGTCGGCATAAACGATCACATTGTCAATGGAAATCATGGCGCCGTCCTTGCCCTGGTAGACAAAGGCGAACTGGATATGGGGGCTGTTCTGGAACTTCTCCGGGATCGTCACCTTGGCCTGGGTATTGGTCCAGTCGGCAAAGACGCCAACGTCCCACAGGTCCCACAGCTTCTCCCAGGTCTCGCCGCCGTCCACAGAGGCCATGACCAGAAGGTCGCAGCGCTTGTAATGCGTGGTAAAAGCATAGACTGTATTGAAATCAAAAATGAAATGGGTCTCAGTCTGCTGCCCGCTGATGTCCAGTACGGGGGTGATGAGCCACTCATTCTGTTCAAAATTTTCATCGTAGCTGCAGGTGGCCATGTATTCCTCATCCCGGTGCCAGGTCTCTACAGACTGCCCCCGGGACTCAACAGTCCAGCCATCCGGCAGCCAGGCGCTGTTAAAGTTCTCCTGCCACAGGATATCCGTGGGCACCACCTCGGCGTAGTCGTCGCTGTTGCCTGTGGCCTTCAGGGTGTAGGCTTTGGAGTTGCCGGCATAGTCATGGACCACCAGGCCGATGCTCTCACCCATGCCGGTGATATCCAGATCCTTCAGAACCGTCGTCGCGCCGGGCGTCGTTTCCGCCACGCCAATCACATCAAATTCCTTGCTGTACTGGGGATCCGTCAGGACCACAGCCGCCACATACTGGTTGTCCGTCAGGGTCAACGTGGCATAGTACCGGCCCTCAGATTCCCGGACGGTCATCTCCTGGATCTGAGGCTCCTCCGTATCAATGGTAATGGGGAACTCCCAGGCGCTGCGCTGATTGTTCGCCTCGTGCTCATCATAAATCAGCTCGGCTTCCACCCGCACAGTGGCCTTGGCATTGTTGGGGAGACTGGAGCCCGTGGCATCCGTACCATACCAGGGGTCAAAGGCGTCGTAGTCGTTGACCCCTGCCGGAACCACTTGGAAATAGTTATTGTCATAGACACTTTTGGGTTCGTATTCCACGTCCTTAGCGTAATACACCGTGCCATCCGGGCCGGTGACGGTGTAGCGCAAGTGCCGGGCCGAGCGCAGCATACCAGTGTACACATAGGTCAGGGAATCCATAAAATCGTCATGGTTCGGTGAAATGGCATTCCGATCCGCCAGATACCCCATGCCCAGGGCGTAATTGTTGTCGCCCAGGTATGTATTGGTGTAGCCCTCCAGAGAAGAGACGATGGCGGAGTTGGAATAGGTCTGAGCCTGGCTGGTCTCACCGTCAAGTTCATGATAATAGAACCCGGCGTCGATGATGGGAGCCTCCGTCCAGTCGCCGTAGAAGGCCAGGAAGGGAGCGTGCAGTGCAATTCCATCTTCAGTTTCGCTGCCATCTGCATGGACCGCTTCCAGAACCGCCCATCCTTCCACAAATGCACCGTTGGGAAAGGCTGCCAGGGTGGTCTTGGGATCGGTGAGGGTCACAGTGATGGTCACCTGTGCCTCGCCATTGGCCGGAACCGTCACCAGATTGTTCTCGAAGTTGGTGGTGAAGGTATGGTCCAGGGGAACGGAGGTCTCCGTCATCGTCACTACAGACTCCCCGCCGGCATTGGTGTAGGTGGTGGTATCGTCGGTAATCACAATGGGATAAGCCTTGTAGGTCAGAGCCGCATCCGTGGTATTGTGCACCGTAAAGGTCAGGTTGTACACGCCGCTGCGCTGCGGATCATCCTTCAGCTCCAGCTTGGGCCGCTCCATGCCGGCCACGGTGATGTACGCCGGCGTCCCGGCTGCGGCATTGATATCCATGAGTCCCGCGCCCTGCTTCCGGGGGGAAACCGGCGTGTCCCCATCATAGACGATGGCTGCCGTACACATGAGCAGGGTATCCACCAGGTCTTTCTGCTCTCCGTCTGTGAGGCCAGGGAAACGGTCCTCTACAGCGCCCTTGACAATGGCCATGCCGCCAGCTACATGGGGAGAGGCCATGGAGGTTCCGCTCATCAGCTCATACTGATTGCCGGGAATGGCGGAGTAAATATTGCCGCCGGGGGCGGACAGCTCCGGCTTCAGGGTCAACTCCGAGGTAGCGCCCCAGGAGGAGAAATCGGACATCCCCGTAACGGGAGAAGTCACCAGCGCGTCCTTGGCAGCAATGGTCAGAACCCGATTCTCCTGCTGGGCCAAATAGGCCCCATCCGCCTGGGAAATGAAGGCCACGGGAATGCTCCAGGCCGACATGGACATGTAGACCATACCCGGCTGGTTGTTGTAAACAATCAATCCCACCGCACCGGCGGCAGCCGCATTCCGGGCCTTGACTTCATAATACGTACCGCCCCGCTGTACCACAGCAATCTTGCCGGTCACATCCAGCCCTTCATAATCCTCCGCCGCACCGGCGCCAGGGACCATGACGTACTCCTTCTCACCAGTACCCAGCGTCCGGAAAGCATACTCCACTGTGACCGCGCTGGTATCGGCATCATAGCCGTCATAGTAAGCAATGTCTCTTCCAGCCACCGTGATATAGGGGGAGAGAATGCCGCAATTTTCCACACTGGCAATCGCCAGAGACTCGTCATAGGTGGCAGGTTCGCTGGCGTTGCCGTAATCCGGATTGGAGGCCAGGGACCGGCCGCCGTAATTGTTATTGTAGGCGGCGCTGTAGTCATTGCCCACGGCCACTGCCATGGAAATGCCGCTCTCACCCACCCGGTTGAACACGTTCACCAGATTCATGGTCCACTCGTCCTGGGACTCATAATCAATAAAACCGCAGGTGGAGCCCAGACTCATGTTCACTGCATCCACGCCCAGGAGCATACAGTCCTCCAGAGCCGCCAGAATGTCGTCATAGGAGGCGCCGCCGGAAGCCTTGAACACCTTCATATTGATGACCTGGGCTTCAGGCGCAACACCCATAACCATGCTATTGACCCCATCGTTTCCCGCAGCCGTAGCAGCCACATGGGTGCCATGCTCACCGCCGGAGGCCGGGGGCGCACCGTTGGCATCCTTGTCGCCGTAGTCAAACTGGAAGGGAATCTTACCATTGTGATACAGCGTCGAGGCCCCTACGCCAGAAACCAGAGACTCGCACTGAAGCTCCTCGGTATCCAGAAGGTTCTGGAGCGCCGTCCGGGTCAGCCGGGCCTCTTCCGGGGTATCCCGAAACATTTCGTGGGTCATATCCACGCCGGTGTCCAGAATTGCGATGAGCATTCCCTCGCCGTGGTAGCCGGTTTCATTGAAGGTACCGCCGCCCACCATGGAGTTACTGGTGCCCATATCCGGTACAAGCTCAAAGCAGGGGGCAATGAATGCAGACTTGACGCCCTCCAGCTCCCGGATCTCCCGAAGCTGGCCATAGGTCACAGAGGCAGAGAAGCCATTGACCAGCGTGGTGTAGGAATACCCCACCTCCAACGGCACGCCGCCCAGAACCTCCCGGGAGATCTCCCGCTGGACGCCGGCCTGATCCGCCAGCAGCGCCTGCCGGACGCCGGCGGATGGGGTAGCCGTCAGGCGGCTGTCATCCAGCAGGACAATGATATCCACAATCTGGTCCTCCGCAAGCTGCGGCTGCTCCAATGTCTGAGCCGCACGGTCCCGCAGACCCAGTTCGGACAGGCTCCTTTCTCCTTGCACTTCCGGGCGTATCCGCCCGGTTTCGCCGGTTTCTATCCCAGCAGCCAGCGCCCCGGCAGGGAGCCATGTAACCAGCATGGCCAGCACCAACAGCCACGAACAGATTTTTTTCATATCACGACCTTCTTTCTTAAATAATTACAGTGAGGACGCGGTGCATTGCCTCCTTGCGCAATATTATACTGCATCACGGCGCATTTTTCAACCTGTTTCTGTAAAATTACGGAAAAGACATCCACCAGTCCAGTCCTGCTTCCCCATTCTGCAGAGCCATTCTATCCAAACCGTCAACCAGCAGGGAAGCCTAACGGACAATGGGGCCGGGGTTGTCTCAAAACTTCGTCTTGCTATGTTTCCCCCCTTAGGAAAACAGTGAATTGGCAAAACACTGTCACCCCAGGCGGGAGCACAGCAATGTGAGACAACCCCAACCCCAAAATAACGGTTACTGCTCCGCTCTGCCAGTGAGCAGCTGCTGCGCCTGACGGAAAAAGGCGGAAATACTTTCTTTATTTGTCGTGTAATAATACCGGGACTGCTCCTGCTCCCGGGTCAAAAAGCCATAGTTAAACAGCGTCACCAGAATCCTGGACATTTGCCCCGGGTTGATCTCCATTTCCTCAGCCAGCTTTTGACCATAGGACCGCTCCGCTCCCAGACGCTGGAGCACCTCAAATTTACTCCTGTCGCTGATCGAACGCAGAATGGCACAAGTCCGCTCCACGCTGCCGCCCACCTTGCGAATTGTGCTGTGAATGGTCACGGCGCAGCCAATGACAAATGTGCTGCCGCCCCGGCTTACTGCGGAGTACTCGTCATTCAGATCGTACAAAATTCCGGTGCAGTTCATCAGGGAAAACAAAACCCGTTTATCTGGCAGCTCCGGCAGCGTTTCCTGACTTTGGGCAATCAGCTGCACCAGCTGGGAGGGAGAAGTCCCTGTAAACTGCGTCTGCCAGTAGTCGGCTGTGCTCTCCAGGAGCCAGCTCTCCCCCTCCAGCTGTGCCTCCAGCTGCCGGGCATAGGGTGCGGCCAGCTCCAGCAGCGCATCCAGGGCCTGCTCATAGTGCGACAGCGTCTGCAGCAGCTCCAGGCGGTACTCCGCCGGGTAGTTCAGGCCATACAGCAAATCCACCAGGCTTCGCCGCTCCTGCCCCGGCTCCAGGGGACGGAATTCCAACCCGGAGATGCTCATATCCCCAAGGCGGAAGCCCTGCCGCTGCATACAGCGCCAGCGCTCCTTCAAATGCCGGACCTCTTCCTCTGGCTCCGGTGCTTCATAGAGGAAAAAGGACAACGTCATGGCCTTGGCCAGGCACATGTTATCCCGGACTGCATCCGTCTCAAAACGCCGGAAATACCGCTGAACTGTAGGGTTCTGCACATCCAGCCCGGCACACACCTCCCGGCTGATTCGTTCCAGGCATTGCAAACGCTGGGTAAATGCAGCCGGAAACGCATCTCCATAGAGCCGGGCCATGGACTCGGCAATGTCGCAAAATGAAATTCCGTTGACATACTTATAGAGCATCTCCACGGTCTCATACAGGATAAAGGTGCGGCGGTCAATTTGATAGGCCATAACTGTTTCCACCTATTTCGTTTTTTCTGTATGGTATCACACTTTTTGCCACACCGCAAGCCGCTGCGGCTGGTCTTCGGACAGAAAAGGGCGAACCAACCGGCCTCAAATGGGGCCAGCTGGTTCGCTCTTTGGGGATATAAACGGTTCACAGGCGGTCTTTCCTAGGCAACCTCTTCCTGAAAGCGCATCAGAATCACCGCAACCTGGGCCCGGGTGGAGCCGCCCTTCGGGTCCAGGAGCAGCTTGTCATGTTCCTGGGTACCACGGATCAGACCTGCGGCAACCGCCCACTGCATGGCGTCTTTGGCCCAGGCGCTCACAGAAGTGCCGTCGGGGAAGGCGGTCAGCTCTGCTGTGGCCGCCGTATCCGCCTCCTGAAGCTTGGCATAGCGGTAGAGCAGCACTGCCATTTGCTCCCGGGTCAGGGTCCCATTGGGGTCAAAGCAATCCGCCGACACGCCAAGGACAATCTGGTTCGCGGCAGCCCAGCAAACCCCATCGGTGTACCAGGCATCCAGCTTCACGTCCCGGAAGGGGCAAGCCAGTCCGGAGGCATCCGGTTCCCCCGCCATGCGGTAGAGCACGGTGACCATCATGGCCCGGCTCATGGTGACCCCGGGGCAAAACCGGGTATCGCTCATACCCATCATCCACTTCCGTTCCAGTACATAGTCCACCCCGGCGTGATACCACGCCGTCTGGGACAGGTCCTGGAAGGCCGCAGACGGGCAGGGCCTGTCGTGCACAATCTGGCCGGTCACCGAAAAGGCCGGGCAGTCGATTTTCGTGCCGCTGCGCTGCAGCTCCTGGGGCGTCACCTGGAAGGTGTAGCGACCGGGCTCCCCCGCAAGGGTCAGGGTCAGGGCCGTGGTCTCAGCGGGGACGTCCTTGGCGCTGATCCAGGCCAGGGAGAGCTCACCCGGCTTAGCCGGATCGACGTCCCACAGGACCTCATCGCCGAAGCCGGTTTGGGTCTCCAGAAGCTCCAGCTCCGCCGGATAGGACACCGCAATTTTGCCGTTGGTGGTGGCTGTGTGCAAAACCAGGGTCAGCTCCATGCCGGTCTCCAAGGCCTGGGCGCTGCCAGTCACCGCCTCCGGCGAAGCCGCCAGAACACCGGTGGACAGCAGCAGGCACAGGGCCAGCAACATACTGAACATGCGCATTTTCATCGATTCATCATCCTTTCCCGCCCGGGGCACTGCGCCCCGGGCGCGTTGCGTCTTAGGGCTGGGCGTCTTGGGACACGGGGGGCTGGTAGACCTGCAGCTCCGACGGCTCCAGGGTCAGGAGCGGCTCCCCTTCCAGCATTTCTGGTACTTCTGCGCTATGAATGCCAGCCTCTGCCAGGTAGTCTATAAAAGTACCTGTGAGCGGCGCCTTGCCTTCCCCAAAAGAGCCAAGGGTTAGGACCTGTGTCTTACCATCCATATCTCCGGTAATTGCATACAGAGTAGATTCTTGCCGGACTCGGTTATATACGCTGTAGTAGTACACAGGATTTCCAGAAGCCGCAGAGTAAGAATAAATCAGCGAATTCCCTTGTTCTGAGAATGCTTCAACTTCAAGGTCTAGAACATATGGAGATACCATAATGCCAAAGTTCCTGGTGATGTCCACATCATACCTCATCCCGCTCGATGTAACAATATAAAACCCACCGCGCATGCCTTTCTGCTCTACTATTCCAGTTATAAAATCATCTTTAACTATACTTTCTAAATTATAATATAATGCCGTTCCTGCAGGATAGGTCGTTTCACCTAAAGTCAGTTCTTTAAGAGGGACAAATCCAAAATACGACTGGTATACAAAAAATACAACATCATGATAATATGAGTATGCAATATCTGAAGTTGGGGCAAGAATATTAATTCGTTTTTGCACCTCCAGCGTATCCGGATCCAAGCAAAACAGCGCTTCTCTCCTGTCATCATCCGTATATCCGCTTGCATAGACCACGTCTTTTCCGGAGTCCGCTCCAGTAATGTGAAGACCCGGTGTCTCACGCAGAACGGTAAATTCTTCCGGCGCAGCCGCGTTAAACTGAATCCACCCCGGCACACCATCTCCTGTATCAGCCAGATAACTGCGCATCGTTTTGTCGTCAAAAGGCATTACAGTGAATTCGCAGGAAGTAGAAATCTCAGGATTTACCACAGAAGTCACGGTAATCGTAGTCGTTCCCGCTTCCCTCGCGGTAATCATACCGTGAGCATCCACTGACGCCACTGTCTCGTTGCTAGAAGACCAGAGCAATCTTTGATCTTTTGCTGTAACCGGGAAGACTGCTGCCTGCAGCTGCTGCGTCTGGCCCTCAAATTGCCAACCAGTCTCCGGCAAGCTAATTCGCTCCGCGGACTTTTCCAGAGGGTCCCGATCATAGGGAATGTAGAGGCCATAAGTCTTTTGGCCACCGATTGCTCCAAGCACTGTCCCTTTCCCAGTCTCCAGATCCACTTGAATGAGATTATGCTGATAAGGGTTTTGGCTTTCAGAATTGGGATATGGATAATAATTCGACCAATACAGGCACCCCCTATTATGATCAAACGCCATAGATTGCGCAGATGTGTAACTGAAAACGCCTGTATTTCCAATCTCTTTACAATACAGGTCATCGTCTGTAAGCTCCAATTTGTACAGATTTGCACTCAAGGTTCCTCGATCCACACAATAGAGATTTCCTTCCAGATCGCAGGCCAGCGCAGCCACCCCCTTGCCCGTACTTCCGCTGATCCACGATTTCCCTACTTGTGTACACTCCCCTGTATCCAGGTCTACCGTATACAGAAATACATTTACTACAAAATCATTTAATCTTGTTAGACCTATTGCATACATTGTTTTTGTTGAATAATCATACGCCATATCTAAAATTTCTGTAGTTGTAGAGAATTCCCAGTGCAAAGATGATTCTGACAACGTGATAGCCCCAACCTTTGCTGGCAGAAATTCGCCAAACTTCATCGCGACCAGTTCGTTGCCACTCGTAACTGCATAAACACAACCATCCACATACTCAGCAGCCCGATATGCTCGCTCCGTTGTAGTCAGTAAAACTGGTCGTTCAGGAGAATCCTCAGCAAAACTCATCCAGCCGGATGTCCCCTGCCCTTCCATATACCCATAGAAGGCATTTGGCTCATAGCCCAGATTGAGATCAGACAGGTCCACCTTATAAATTGCCGTATTCATGGCATAGTCCGACACAGCGAGGTAACAGAATGTGGTCCGAACATCCTGCAAATCCCAGGTGAGTTTGCAGCCTGTTCCCGGCTTCCTGTCATCTACCTGCAGCCGCTGGAGAATGGACAAGCCTGCGCTGTCCAGCAGCACCGCATCTGCCAGATATTGATTATCCGAAACTGTCACAGTCAGGGTTCTGGCCGCAGAATCCAGCACAACACCGTCCAAGTCTGCCTTCGGCGCTGCGCAGTCTACCGTAATGGGGACGCGCCAGGTTTGTCCCTCCTCCCCACTGCCGGGCTTGGCCGTAATTGCAACTACAGCCTTTGTGCCATCCGGTAAGACAGCGCCGTGATCATCGGTCCCAGCCCAACCTAAAGATATGGACCGGATTGTGTTTTGCCAGGCCCCCGTGTTGGCATGGTAGTAGGCACGGTTCAGATTCTCCAGGATCTCTTCATAATAGACCTGCTTTCCGTCCTCGCTTTCGATGCGAACAGAGAATTCCGCCGCATTGCGCAGCAGGGAAATCTGAAGGGCTGCCAGGCAATCCGCCATTCCATCCCCGTTGGGAGAGATGGCATTCCGGTCTGCCAGATAGTCGCTTGCCTCTGCCGTAAAGGGATTCAGGCCCAGACCAAAGGCCTGGCCGTCCACCCGGGTCACCGCCGCGTTGAAACCGCCGGAATAGCTGTGTTCCAGGGTGGCCTCGTCATAATACCATGCGTCCTCCAGCATAGGGGGTTCAGACCAGCTGCCGTAATAGGCCAGGAAGGGCAGGGACAGGTCTGCATTTTCCAAAATTACGCCCTCTTCCGTGCTCCGTTCCACTTCCCGGACATATACAAAGCCATCCACATAAATGCCGTTCTCAAAATTCCCATCTAAGTACGCCCGGTCACTCTTCGACAGGTCCATGGTCACTGTAACGGTGGCGCTGCCGCCGGGGGCCACGGTACAGCCCGTGTCCTCCATCACAGCCCCTTCCAGGTCCTCCAGCTGACACAGGTACCGTTGGGCGTCCCCGGTGGTCACGGCGCCGTCTCCATCCAGGTCCAAAATCGCCAGCTTCTGTTCCGGCAGGGTCAGACTGCCGTTACAGTGGCGCAGGAACGCCATGGCGTCCTCCCGGTCCACCCGGTTGTCTCCGGTGAGGTCGTAGGGCATGGAGGCAACTGCAAAGTCCACCTTGGGGGACAGCCCATGGGAGGTCTCGGCCATGTAGTCCACGCCGTCCAGGGTTTCCACAGCCTCGGTGAGCACATCGCTTCCAAAGGCGTAGGTCTTGGGCTCCTGAGACAGGTTGTACACGGTAAAGGTAAACTGGTAGCTGCCAGTCCGGTCGGGGTCATCCCCCAGCTCCACCTTTACCTTGCCGTCGTTGCCCGAAGCGGCCCCGGTCAGAAGATAGGACTGGGCCGTTGTGGCCTTTTGGGCATTGGCCAAACCGGCCCCCTGCTTCCGCGGGGAGTAGGGCAGGCCGCTCTCTTCGGTCAGAGGCTTCGCCGTGCTCATGAGCAGGGCCTGAGCCAGGGCCCGGGCGGACAGGCCCGTCCGTTCTGTCAGATTTTGGTCATCGATGTACTGTAGCACCAGGGCTGACAGGCCCGCCATGGCCGGAGCTGCCATAGAGGTGCCGCTCATGGCGCCATAGGCGCCTCCATCCAGGGTGGAGTAGATGTTGCCGCCAGGAGCCGTAATCTCCGGTTTCAGGGACAGGTCCCCGGGGACGCCCCAGGAGGAGAAGTCGCTCATCCGGTAGCCGTCTTCCGCGTTTTCCAGAACCGCCGGGGCGCTGTGGAGGGTCATGACGCCGCCCCAGCTGCCGTCCGCCCCCTGTTCCGAGGCCGCCAGAATCCGCTGCATATCCTTCTGCGTCAGGAACACACAGGGAATGGTTCCCGTGGAAGCGCTCAAGTCCATATTGACGGTGCCGCTGGTGTTGTTATAGACAATCACGGCCCTGGCCCCAGCCTGGGCCGCAAAGCTGTGCTTTTCCGAAAAAGCGTTGGTACCCCGGGAAACCAGGACAATTTTGCCTGTCACGTCCAGCCCATTGAAGTCGCTTTGGGACATGGCATATTTCCGGGTATCGGTGTCGCTGGTGGGATCACCCAGGAAGACAAAGGGGTATTCGGTCCCCTCTCCGTCCGCGTCCAGGCTCTCCCAGCTCTCCAGCCCTGACGGCGCGCTGCCCACTGCAGTGTAAGAGGCGTTGATCTGGCCCATGGAAAGGTAGGGGCCGGTCAAGCCGGAATTGGTGACGCTGGCCACCGTCAGAGCATTTTCATAGGAGCCGGGACTGCCTACGGTGTCAACGTCCGGGTCCGAGGTCCGGTGCAGATCCGTACCGGTGGCACTCTGGAAACCGGCGCTGTAGGCGTTGCCCGCAGAAATCGTCACCACGGTATCGGTCTGTGTCAAGGACTGGAACAGACGCTCTGCGTAGGCCACGCCGGAACCGGCGGGGTCTACAAAACCGGGACTGTTGGAGCCCAAGCTCAGATTGATGGCGTCGCAGCCCAAGGAAATGGCATCCTGGATGGCAGCCATGTAGTCATCGGCGTAAGCGCCGCCATTCTTACCAAACACTTTCATCACCAGCAGTTGGGCCTCCGGGGCCACGCCGCAAGCCAGCACCGTCTCGGCTGCGGAGGCAAAGCCGCCGTCCTTTGGAACATAGCGGTTGGCTGTGGCAATGCCGGACACGTGGGTGCCGTGGTCCCCGGCGCTGTCGTGATCGTGGGTAATATCCAGGTCTCCGTCCACATAGTTGTAGCCGAAGGCCACCTTGGTGTTGCGGTAAAGGTCCGCCGCCGTGAGGCCATCCTGGGCAATGGTCAGCCGGGGCAGCACCTGTGCAATTTCCTCCTGATCCAGCAGATCCCAACTCCCCTGCTCCTGACCCAGGGCATAGTCGTAAGCTGCCGGGTCAAAGGAGGGGTGGTCCAGATCCAAGCCGGTGTCAATGACCGCAATGCGCATCCCGGCGCCGGTGTACCCGTTCTCCCAGGTCCCGTAGCTTCCCACCATGTCGCCGGTGGTGATGGTCATGGGAGAGAGCTCTGTCTGGCAGGTCTCGTACACCGGGACGGGGCACACCTGTTCCACCCCGGGCAGGGTCGCAATCTCCTCCATGGAGCCGTAGGGCACCACGGCGGAAATGGCGTTGGCCACCGCTGTGAATTGATAGCGCACCTCCAGGGGCTCCTTCAGCACCTGAGTCTCAATGCTCTCAATCACCGCCGCCTGCCGGTTCAAGAGACGGCCGGTATAGGCGGTCGCCTCCGCCATGGCAGAGGCGGCATAGCCCTGCTCCAGGGCGCTTTTACCCGACAGGACAATGAACACCCGGACCGGGGTATCCGCCGCCGGAGACGCCTCTGTGGGTTCCTCCAGGGCCAGGGTATCATCGGCCAGGGAAGCCAGCTGCTCCCGTTCCTGACCGGTTACCTCGGTCAGGATTCCGGCGCTCCGCCCTTCGGCATTGACCTGCCCGGCAGGCAGGAGCATCCCCAGAGCCAGGCAAAGGGCCAGGGCCAGAGCAAGCAGGCGGTTACGTTTTTGATTCGCCATGTTGTACCTCACATCCTTTTTTTAACCGTCCCGGCCCCAGACGGAAGCCGGGCGCTTTTTCATTGAACTTTCAAGGGACCAGCTGTGGAGGGCAGCGTAGGGTGCGGCCTCCCGGACGCACCCTACCGCCTCAGGGTGCAGACGGAAGCTACGGTCCACCCCTGTAGGGACGCACCATGTGCGCCCGCTGGGAAACGTGTGGGAATTCGCCGGAAATTTGAAAAAACGGAAGATTTCACTGTGCGCCCCTACAGCGTCTCTATGGGACCTGGTCAATTTGTAGGAGTTGCCTTAGGTGTACCCATATGCCCCCGAGGGAGGCTGGGCGCTGACGTGAACCACATGGCAATTAACCCAGCTGCTCCAGGTAGCGCATCAGAACGGCGGCGACCTGGGCACGGGTGGCGCTGTTGCGGGGAGAGAGGGTGGCGACGCTGCCGTTGGAATCCCCCTGAATGATACCGGCTCCCACCGCCCAGGAGAAGGCGTCCCGGGCATATGGCTTCACCTGGTCATGGTCGGGGAAGCTCTCCAGGTCCCCCTTTGCCGTCACATCTGCGTCCTTCAGCTTGGCGTAGCGGTAAAGGATGGTAACCATCTGCTCTCTGGTGACTGCCGCCTCAGGGGCAAATCGCGTATCCGTCATGCCATTCACCACGCCGCTGTTCGCCGCCCAGGTAATGGCGTCCCCATAGTAGCGGCTGGCGTCCACATCGGTGAAGGGATGGGTCTGGCCCTCCACAGCGGGTTCCCCCTCCATGCGGTACAGCACCGTCACCAGCATGCCCCGGGTCATGGTGAGATTGGGGCCGAATTTCGTCTCTGTCATGCCCTGGAACAGGCCATGGGCGCTGGTGTACTGCACCGCTTCATAGTACCAGGCGCTCTCCGGCACATCTTCGTAGTGAGGCGCGCTGTTCTCCAGTACCGTCACCTGGCACTGGGCGCTGTAGGCGCCGCCACCGGCGGAGGCCGTAATGACCGCAGTCCCCGGCGCAATGCCGGTGCACATACCGGTTTCGTCCACCTGCACCACCGTCTCATCGCTGCTGGTCCAGGTGAGAGCCAGGTTGGGGTCGTCTGCGGGCCGCACCTGGGCCGTGAGCTGCTTCCCAAAACCAGCGATCAGCTCCACGGACTCCGGCAGGGTGACGTCCGTTGCAAGCCAGTGAATCTGGTATGTCCCCGACCCGTCCAGCAAATCCCGCAGATTCTCGGTCCAGGTGGGATTCTCCCGGGGGTAATAGCAGTAGGTGCTGGTCAGATTAGGCATGGCGTTCGACAGGTCCTCCCACTGAGGCATGTCCCCAGTAAAATATAAAGCACATGTCTGCTCTGTGTTATACACCCAGAAGCCATACTCTCTTTTCACACCAATTGGTGCTATACCAAAGTATTTCAGCGATGCAGGAATGTGCAGTTGGGTGATACCCGTCTCGCCAAAAGCACAGCTTCCAAGCACTTCTAGGCTTTCAGGTAGTGTGACCTCACTCAATTTTTGGCAGCCAGCAAAACAATTCGCTCCAATTTGCTTCACGCCAGCTGGAATATCAATCTCTCTCAAAGAAATGCAGTCATAGAATGTAGAATCTTCTAACTTCTCGATCCCTTCTGGTATTACAATTTTTTGTAACGAAGTACAGCCCCTGAAATTTGAACTTCCCAGAATTTGCAAATCCTTTGGCAGATGTACTTCTTTCAGTTTTGTGCATTCTTCAAATGTAGCGTCGCCCAGTTCCTTTAAAGATGCTGGAAACTGCACTGCTTCAAGGCCGGAGCTCGCAAAAATCAAACTGCCTGAAATTGCTTCCAATTTTTCGGGAAGTACTACCTCAACCAAGGAAGTGCAGCCCAAAAAGAGACAGTCTCCACTAATTTTCTTCATTTTAGACGGGAAAGTCACCTCTGTCAGGCTTTCACAACATCTAAATATATCTCTTCCTGTAATATCTTGCATTCCCCCTGGCAAGGTCATCTCTGTAATACCAATACTATAGAAAACGCCATCACCGCTGATATCTTTCAACGTTAATGGGAGCTTTAGTTCCCTCAATGTCTTACATCCTGCAAATACCTCGGTTCCTGTAATATCCTCCAAGCCCTCAGGCAAGGTCAGGCGCTTCAATTGGGGAAGACGATAAAATGCCTGATCGCCGATATCACGGAGGCTCTCCGGGAAAGTCACCTCTTCCAGGTTGGGATTGGCGTAAAAGGCCTTCTTTTCTATTCGCTCCACCCCTGCAGGGACGGCATAGGTTTTGCTTTCCCGGCCATAGGGATACAGCACAAGTCCCTTGCCATCCTTGGAAAACAGGACCCCGTCTTCCCCGGCCATAAACACCTGGTTCTCCTGCGCAACCTGAAATGCAGTCACGGGAGTCTCCCGAAAAGCATATTGGCCAATTTCGGCGCAGTCCCGTGGTATGAAAATCTCCGTCAGCTCTGTTCCACGAAACGCGGAGTCCCCAATGCGCACAAGACTGTCTGGAAAATCTATAGATTGCAGAGCAGTATTCTCAAATGCAAAAGCTTCAATTACTGTCACGTCTCCAAGTAAAGTAACAGAGCGTAGATTTTTGCACCCTTGAAACAATTCACTAGAAATTTTATTTATTCCATATGGCAAAACAATCTCTTTCAACCCGCTGTCGGGCTTGGACTCATCATAGCAGAAGGAGAATACGCCATTGCCCAGACTGGTCAAGCTATCTGGCAGGTGGATGGACTCCAATGCAGTATGGGAAAAGGCATCCTCCCCAATAGAAGTAACATCGCCCAAGAAGATTACCCTCTTCAGGCTGCTGCAGAAGGAAAATGTATCTGGTGAAATTGCGGTAACCCCAGCTGGTATAGTAATCTCTTCCAAGGCGCTACATTCCCAAAATGCATACTCTTGTATGGTGTCCAAGGTATCTGGGAGCGTAATGGATCGCAGTCCTGAGCAACGACTGAAAATCCTTTTCCTCAGCGTTGTCACCCCTTCGGGGATGACAAGTTCCTCCAGATAAATGCTAGTGCTAAAGCATTCTTCACCCATACTCCGCAAATTCTCTGACAAGCGGATACGGCGGATACCCGTGTAGCTGAATGCACCCTCGCCAATGTCAGTCACAGTATCGCTCATGGTGACCTCTGTCAACTTATAGCATTGGCCAAATGCGTAGTCTCCGATGCTGATAATAGGGAATTGCACACCATTGTGAACCGTATAGTCAATCTCCAATGTTCCAGCGTAGTTCGGCGAGCAAGCAATAATTTGGGCGTTGCTCCCTCCCAGCCCCCGGTACATGTAGCGATACTCCAAGGGCCAGGTGTTCTCCTGTCCCGCTTCCGCCTCCACAGTGATGGTCAGCTCCTCCCCAACCTCCGGCAGATAATAGGAAGTCTTTCCATCCTTTAGTTCGCTGAGATTGATGATCTCGCAACCCACCGAGGGGGTCACCGCCTTCACATAATACCCTTCCGGGATCTCCACATTAAAAGTAAATCGCCCTCCCAAGTAAGGGTATACCTGACCGGTATAATCCTCCCCATTGATCGTGACCTTGGCGTTGGTGCACCGGAACGTCACACGGCGGGGTTCCTTCACCGCTCCCTCAGCCTGGGCCGTGATTGTCGTATTGGCGGTGATGCCAGAGGTAGTATAGGTGCCATCGCCGTGGTCCGTAATCGTGGCCTGGTCCGCTGTCACCGTCACCGGCGCATTGTTTAGCTCCGACACCACACGGAAGGTGATCTCCTCGTTATATTGGGCGGAATAGACGTTATCCGAGTAATCCACACCGCCCACCGTTACCTTGGTTCCGATGGTTTCAAATGTCACATCCAGATTGGAGACTTTCGTCACCATAATGGTAACCTGGTAATCTTTTGTAATATTCATAATTGTATATGTGCCATCGCTGGCTGCCGAAATCGGCTGAGTACCTCCAAGCAGCACAACATTGACCCTATATCCAGGTACTTTCACTAAAAATACCAAATCCCGCCCAGATACCACCTTCACGGAGGTTCCACAATCTATGCCATCCACCAAAATGCTGCCATTGCATTCTGATGCCGAAAACTGGAACCTCACAGTATGCTGCGGTCGTTCCTCGCCGCCTTCCGCAGTCACGGTGATTTTGGTGGCACCGGTGATACCAGATGTAGTATAGGTACCATCACCGTGATCTGTCACGCTGCAATTGTCCGCTTCTACGGTCACTGTCGCGCCATCGGCATCGGTTTCCACTGAAAAGGTAACCTCCTCGTTGTACCGCGCAGAATAGGTCTTCCCTGTATAGTCCGTGCCCTCTATGGCAATCCTGGCGTTCAATGCTTCCAAAGTGATCTCTACATTATCTTTTTTTGTAACCATTATCGTTACGCTTCTGTTTTGTGAAATTCCAGAAATTGTATATTCCCCATTGCTATCAGCAGTCAGTGGCTGTGATCCATTAAGTAACACTACATTAATCTGATAACCTGGCACTTTCACCTGAAATTTCAGATCGCCTCCAGATTCCACTTCTGTCTCGGTCCCCACATCCTCACCATTGACCAAAATAGAACCTATGCCTTCCGTAGCACCGCCTCCACCCACAACAGCGAAGGTAAATCGGACAACGGGGTTTGCCTCTGCGGTTTCCGTTGCCGTTGCAAGATTGGTAGCGCCCCCCGCATTGTCCATAGCCTGAACCGGCTGCGCCGCCGTGGGGAACAGCCCAAGGATGAGGGCCAGGGCCAGCAAAAAGCACCATATCTGTTTACCTGTTTTCATTTTCACACTCCCTATCACATAAAACTTCGTTCGTCGGAAAGGTTTGTCCATGCGAGCGCAAGAAGGTTGCTCCTGGAATTCACGCGGGCAAGTCCACCATCGTACCGACAGACCGCCGCGTCCGCGCTTTCCCTCCTCTCGTTCCATGATTGCCATATAGTTCAAAAACTTTCAAACTATATCCTGCGTCTCTGCTTTTCTATGATAGCACAGCTTTCCAGTTCCTGTCAACATCATAATTCAAATTTTGTCAAAATATAGGCAAAGGAGTGAAGCGCCTCCATTTTCAGATTGGTTTTTCCGTTGTAATTCTTCCTAATTTACCCATTTTTAACAAAAAATTCTGCCAGGGAAGGCCATTCCCGCAATAGCCGCGTTTTAATATTTCAACTTCACTCTTACTGCACGGAAATGCAGTTTTATTCCGCTTCTTTCCCATATTTCAAATTTTATAAAAATTTGCCCGGCATTTCTTGCAAAAAATACCAGGCTGTGCTATGATGAGAAAAAACACGGAATTGAGGGCAAGACCATGAAAATTGAATTTCAGGATCATTTCGATCCTGCCTATGAATGCATCTATTTGCTAACCCGTCACTTTGCTCCCCCCGGCGATATGCACAGTGTGCAGGATCTTACCATCTCCCTCTCTGAAAAACACGGCATCCCATTATCTGAAGTGGAAGCCATCACCGGCCCCATACTGGAAGCGGAAACCCATATCCTGCAGCATCTGCACGTCCCGGAGGAAACCCTCCGATTTTACTTTGATTCCGCTCGGGGCAGCTGGGCCACCCTGGGCTTTGCCCTCTACAACTTGCAACAGGAAAAGATTCAATTTAACCAGCTGTCGCCGCAGAACCGCTTGCCGGCGCTGCGATACCTGCTCAGCCGTATCCTGGAGTGCTCCACAGAAGAGCTGGAGCCTATAGAGGACCTGCCCAGTCTTTTGCGTTTTCTCCGAAGCTATCCACGAATTGAGCACTATAAGTACGCCTGTATGCAGGCTTTCTCCGACCCCGAAGCCTGCCAGGAAGAGTTTGCACAAATCATCCAGCAGGCGGCTTCTCTGTTTCATGAAATAGAAGCGCCCTTCCTGCCCCTCATATCAAACGCCATCCAGAGTTTCCAAACCAATCCAGACCCTGGCATTCTAAGCTTGCTAAAGTTTGTTCCGGAACAGAGTCCCATTATATTGATCCCAACCTTGATGCCCGTCGGCAGCATCGCCCTATATGAAAGCCATGAATCCGCATCCTACCTGTACTATGGCATTTTCTTTGATGCCATTCATACCCTGAATCAAAAATACAGCCAGGACGTCAACCGCCTCTCCCGTGGGCTCAAGGCCCTCTCCGACACCCGGCGTCTCAGCATTCTGCAGGAGCTCAGAAATCAACCCCTCTATGGGCAGGACATTGGAGACCGGCTAAAGCTCTCCCCCGCCACCGTCTCCTACCACATGGCCAATCTCCTCTACGAAAACTTCGTGGTGGCCAAAAAGCAAGGGATTTACACCCAGTATTCCATCTGCCGTCCAAACCTCCAGGCCTTTTTCCAGTCTCTGCAAAACTCCCTGCTGTAACCGTGCCCCCAAACAGCAGCAATGGCGAGGATCGATCGCAGCATCTGCATCGATCCCCGCCGTTTTTGCGTACACATATGAAAAATCCCGAACGCAAATGCGTTCGGGATCTGGAGCGGGTGACGAGGCTCGAACTCGCTACCTCCACCTTGGCAAGGTGGCGCTCTACCGGATGAGCTACACCCGCAGGAACGTTCATTATTATAGCAGGAATCGGGAATTTGTCAAGACGCAAAACGCAAAAAATGAAAGATTTCTCCACACTGCCTATGTACCTGGGGTGTCTCAAAATTGTCTTGAGACACCCAGGTTCTCCCTTTGCGCTTACTCCGCCCGCCGGAAGACCTCCAGGCCGGGAGCTGTTTCCGCCAGCTTGCTGACCCGGTAGAGCATCACAGCAGCATCTAGCCGGGTGACAGATGCATCCGCATCAGGCAGGCAGACGCCTCCCGCAGTCATAGCCTGGACAGAGTCCTGGGCCCAGGCGGGAGCCGCCACCTCCTCCGTCTTCGAAGCAGGAACCGGGAGCAGCAAGACATTTTGCAGCATCACAGCAGCCTCTGCGCCTGTAATGGCATCGTTGGGACGGAATACCACCTTGCCATCCTCCCGGGAGCCGGACACCACCCCCAGGCGCATGGCCGTAGCCAGATACGGCAGGAGCCAGTCCGGCGCATCGGCCTCATCGGCAAAGCCAGAGCTGGTGGCCGTGGATTCCAGGGGAATTTCCAAAAGCTTCATCACCATAGCCAGGAAGTCGCCCCGGGTCACCGTTTCCTCCGGCCCAAAGCAGTTCTCACCCGCCACCTGGGAGCCAGAAAAGAGGCCGGTGTTTTTCATCCACAGGGCCTCGAACTCATGGGCCGTCTGGGTCATGTCCTGATAGGTGGTGTTGTCCAAGGGCTTCAGGATTTCAATGGTCACCGTTGCTTCGTTGGACACGGCTCCCGCCTCATCGGTAGCGGTAAAGCTGAAGGAGTCCTTCCCCACCTTGTTTTTCTTGGGCGTATAGGTGAAAGCGCCGTCCTCTCCAATGGTCACCTCGCCCCGTTTGGGGGCCTGTACCACAGTGAAGGTCAGCTTCCCCCCCTCCGGGTCCGTGGCGGTGAGGGTGCCGGTGGCTTCCAGGTTTTTGTAGGTTTCCAAAGCCGTGCTCTCTGCCACCGGCGCCTGATTTTCCTTGCTGCGGATGGAGATGGTCATGACGGCCTCCTTCTCCACCCGGTTACCATAAATGGGCAGGTAGGTGAGCTGTGCCTCCTGGCCGCCGGCAGAGGCTGGATGAAAGGTCATGGCGTCCAGCTGCCCCGTAGTCAGGATGTCCCCAGGGAGAATGACCCGGCTCCCCAGCTGCACGGTGCCCAGACCGCTCTGGGGAACGCCTGTGACGCAGATGCCGGTGAGGTCGTCAGAAGCCCCCGTTTGAAATTCGGCCGACTGGAAACAATAAACCATCCCGGCATCCACCTCCGGGTTGGCTGCCAGAGCTTGGGGCAGCGCCGCGCACAGCATGCACGCGGCCAAAGCCAGCGCCAGGAACCGCCTGCCCCGACGGCTCAGGGAAAAGGGACGATGAGTCATGGAAAATACCTCCTTTAACATGTGCAGAGGTATTGTTTGCTAAAACCAGAAAAACTATACGGCTGTCCCAAAAATTCCCGATGGGGCTCAGCTGGCCTGAACGATGTTCTGAATCCAGGACCCCCGCTTCAGCATATAACCGCCCAGAAAGCACTTCAGCGTCTCCGTAGCTTGACACAGAAAGTACAGCGGTACAATGGGAAGGGACGTGTACTTGCTGAGCACATAAGCCAAGGGCACACAGACACACCAAACAAAGCAGCTGTCAAATAGGAATGTCACCAGGGTCTTCCCACCGGACCGGAGGGTGAAATAGGCCGCATTGGTGTAGGCGCAGAAGGGCATAAACAGAGCGCTGATGCAGATGAAGCTGGCAGCCAGGCTTCGCACCGTATCCGTCGTATTGTAAATCTGGGGGAAAACTCGGGAGAGCGCCGCCAGCGCAACCCCAAAGCCCAGGCAAAACACCACGGAAAAAGCAATGAGCTTCCGGTCCGCACTGCGCACCTCTTCCTCTGGCTCCCCCGCCCCCAGCTTCTGGCCGATGAGAATGCCAACGGCGTTGCCCATGGCCAGGAAGGAAACGCTGAATACGTTCCAGATGGTGCTGGCAATGTTGGTGGCCGCCACCACGTCCAGGCTCCGCAGAGAATAGCACTGATTCAAAAAGGCCATGCCACTGGCCCAAAGCGCCTCGTTGACCAGCAGGGGCATACCCTTAACTAGGATCCGTCCGGTCAGCTGCTTCGGGATAAACATAGAGCGAAAGGCCCCACGGATGAAGGGCTCTTTCTCCCCGTGCGTGTGAGTCCAAAGGGCCACAATGGCCAACTCCACATACCGGGAAACCACCGTGGCCAGAGCCGCGCCCCGAACACCCATAGCCCGTACGCCAAAATGTCCAAAAATCAGGATGTAATTCAAAACCAGGTTCACCAGCACAGCCCCAATGCCCGCCGCCATGGGAACCAAGGTCTGCCCCGTCTCCCGCAATGTTCCGGAATAGGCATTGGCCAGAGCGAAGGGCAGCAGGCCAAAGAGCATCACCTTCAGGTAATCCATGCCATAGCCCAAAAACAGCCCGGCATCCTGCACCTTCCCCTCTCCCTTGAGATATAGCCGGATCAGCGGCTCTCCAGCCAGAAGAAACAGCGCCGTCCCCAGGGCCGTCAGCAGCAGGCACACCAGAATCTTGAAGCGAAAGGTGTGCCGGACGCCGACGTGATCCTGGGAGCCCGCAAATTGAGCGGTGAAAATTCCCACTCCGGACACCGCGCCAAAAATACACAGGTTGAATACAAAGAGCAGCTGGTTCACAATGGCCACACCGCTCATTTGAGCCGTTCCCACTTGCCCCACCATGATGTTATCCAGCATACCTACAAAATTGGTAATGGCGTTCTGAATCATGATGGGCACCGCCACAGCCATCACCGTGGCATAAAACTTCCTATCTCCAATATATTTCTTCAGCATAACATCCTCAATGTCATCAAAATCTTGGGAAGTCCCACCCGGTCCGGGCAAAAACACCTCGTGCCATCCTTCACCTAACGTAACGGACGGCACGAGAGGTTCCATGACACAGCCTGTGGGACCGAATTCAGGTTTTACAGAGGCTGGCCACCGATCAGCACCTGTTTCCGGGTAAAGTCCGGACCGCAGACCACAAAATCTGCCCATTTCCCCGGGGCAATGGAGCCCACCTCGTCCTGGGTCCCCAGGGCGCAGGCCGGGTTCCAGGAGGCGGCGCGAATGGCGTCCTCCGGGGCAATGCCAAAGGAAATGGCCCGGGTCATGCAGTCAAACAGGTTGGTGGCAGAGCCGGCAATGGTGCCGTCAGCCAGCCGGGCCACACCGCCAGACAGGAAAACCTGCTGGCCACCCAGCTCATACTCCCCATCAGGCATACCACAGCACCGGAGAGCATCGGAAATCAGAACCATCCGGTGCGCGCCGAACATGCGGAAGGCCAGCCGGACAGAAGCCGGGTGAACATGGAGGCCGTCACAAATGAGCTCCGCCCGCACCGCATCATTCTCTGCCGCCGCCGGAATCACACCGGGCTTGCGGTGATGAATGCCGGGCATGGCATTATACAGATGGGTCACATGGGTAGCCCCAGCGTCAAAGGCAGCCTTGGCTTCCTCATAATTTGCGTCAGTGTGAGCCACAGAGACGGTGCACAGGGTTTTGGCCCTCTCAATGAACTCCACAGAGCCCGGAAGCTCCGGAGCCACATCCACAATGCGGATGAGGCCACCACACCCTTCCTCCAAGGCCTGGAACGCCTCAAAATCGGGATCACGCAAGTAAGCGCCGTTTTGTGCTCCTTTTTTCTTCTCAGAGAAAAAGGGGCCCTCCATCTGAATCCCCATCAGTCGGGACAGGCCTGCAGGCGCTTCCTCCTTCAGCCGCTTTGCCGTGGCGAAAGCCTTGGCCAGCACATCATAAGGAAGGGTCATGGAAGCGGGGGCAAAAGAGGTAACGCCACAGCGGCCCAGGTAGGCAGCCATGGTCTTGAGGCCCTCGTAATCCCCATCGGAAAAGTCCCGGCCGGAGTTGCCATGGTTGTGTACATCCACCAGGCCCGGAATCACGTAGGCCCCTTGCAGGTCCACTGCGTCTGCCGGAACGGATTCCGGCAGAATCTCAGCAAATCGGCCGTTTTCCACAGAAAAAGCACCTGCTTGAAAGCGAAAATCCTGGGTATAAATCTTAGCATTTTTATAATACATCATATCGCTCCTCTCATGAAAAAGGGCGCGCTGCAGGAAATAAACAGCGTGCCCTTCCCTATCTTTCAGGCCGCTCACACGTCCTTTGTTTCTTACTTCTGAAGCTCCGGCAAGCTGGCAGCAGCCACAGATTGGCCCACCCGACGGGTCTTCTCATCCGGCAGCATCACGCGAATGGACTCCGCCAGCTGGGGATATTCCGCCCCCAAAATTTCCTGGCATCGCTCCAAAATCCGGTTGCCACCCTTGCCGGACATGACCCGGCCCAAGACAATGAGGTGGCGCAGCTCATAGAACTGGCTATAAAGTACCACCGTGTAAGCCAAATATGCACCAATGGAATCGTAAATAGCCACTGCTCGGGCATCGTCCTGCTCCATGAGGCCCTGGATTACCTTCAGCTTCTCCGCCGGTGTGAGGCCCTCATCCAACTGGATACCGGCCTGGGGAGCCAGCTTGATGACCGCATCCTGGGAGAAATACTTACAACCCACACCCCGGTCCGTGGACCACTCGTCAGCCATGGCCTCCTCATTCAGATCCACCGGCGCAAAGGCCAGCTCATTGAGCCAGCCCAGGACATTACCATCCCGGTCCACATAGCCCACAGCCTCTGAGGTGCCCATGGCCATGCCCATGACAGAGCCGCACTCCAAGCCCATGGCCCCAGCCAGAGCCGTCACATCGCCGTCATTGGCCACTACAATGGGCACATCTCCCAGCTCCCGGGCCGCCCGGTCATAGATGGTCTTCACCAGCTCCCGCTTTTCCCGGGGGACTTTGATGAAGAGGGACGAAACCATGGGTGCATTGCCAATGAACACGCCGGCTGAGGACACGCCAATGGCATCCACCCGGGGCATCTTGGAAGCAGCGGTGCGGAAGGCTTCCACAATGCCGTCAAAATGATACTGCGGGTCCTCCTGGGTCTTGGGGTGCCAAACCACCTCTTCCGAGTACACCGTCTGACCATCCACCACGGCGGAGACCTTACGGTCGGAGCCACCGGCGTCAAAGCCGATGCGGCACCCTTCCAGATGGCCGCCAATGGGCCGGGCCGTTTCGTTGGCCTTGGGACACTGCTCCAGGGGCAGATCCACCACCTCCATGGGGACCTCGTAGACGTCCTGCATAAACTGGGCGTCAAATTTTCGCTCTCCCGTGAGGGTATAGGCCGATTTCAGCCGCTGTGCCAACGGGCTGCAGCCGCAGATGTAAATCCGGAAGCCACCCACAGACCACAAAAGAAACTTCACAAACCGCTCTACATAACGGTAATCCGCCTGTGCCATTTGGGGTGTTCCGTGGATCTTCGTGCGGTGCACAGAAATGTGGCCCTGATCCCGCTCCACAGCAATGGCCAGGGGCATCTCCGCACCCACCCGGTAGGCATTCATCCAAACGCCAAAGGGAACAAACTGAGGATCCAACTCAGGCAGATGCTTTGCTTCATAGCGAACACCTAAGTACTCCATTCCAAATTCCTCCTATTCATGATCACGACCGGACCTGCGACTGAACACGGTCCACAATCCGCTTCATTTCGTCCCATTTCTCTTCCATGTCCGCCACCAGCTTCATCTGGGCCCGGGCCCGGACCAGGTTGTGCTCGGGGTAAGCAGCCTTAAAATACCGGTCTCCATCCAAATAATCCGTGAGGAAGCGCATGGCAAGCTCCAGGGTCAGAATTCTGGCTCCGGTGGGAAGCATTTCAATTTCCTTCGAGGTCAGAGAGGGGCAAGCCTCCATATAGCCCTTGGTGTAAATTTCAAAGAGGTGCAGATCCAGCCCCATTTTGCTGAGATCCGCCTCATCCTCCGCAGCTGTAGCGGCGCCGAAGCGAATGGAATCTCCAAAGTCATAGAGGGACAGGCCGGGCATCACCGTGTCCAGATCCAGCACGCACAGGGATTTCCGGGTCTTTTTATCCAAAAGGACATTGTTGAGCTTGGTGTCGTTGTGGGTCACCCGCAAAGGCAGCTCCCCAGACTCCCGCATCCGCTGGAGCACGCCGGCGCTCTCCTCCCGCCGGAGGATGAAGTCGATGTCCTGCCGCACACCGGCAGCGCGGCCGCAGGGATCGGCCGCCAGCGTCTCCCGGAAGGTCCCATAGCGATAAATGGTATTGTGGAACTCTGGGATCGTCTCATACAGGGTCTCCGCCGGAAATTGGGAGAGCATCTCCTGAAACCGGCCAAAAGCCAAGGCGCTCTGGTAAAAATCCTCATCGGATTCCGGCGCGTCCAGGCAGAATCCACCTACGAAGTCATACATCCGCCAATACTGCCCCTTCTCATCCACATGGTAGAACTTTCCATCCTTCGCAGGAAGAAAATGGAGCGCCGCCCGGGGGTCGCTGACCCGTTCCTTCAGGTAAGCAGTTACGGCTCCCACATTGGCCATGAGGCGAACCGGGTCCTTAAAAACGTACTGGTTGATTCGTTGGAGCACATATTCGGCTCCCGTGTCGGTTTTGACCCGCAGGGTGAAATTGATGTGTCCGTGGCCAAAGACCTTGCATTCAACAGGCGTGCCCTCAAGCTGAAACGCAAAGACAGCATTTTCCATAAAAACCTCCAAAAGCTAGCGGGCGGGCAGACTGCGCCGCCGGTAATATTCAGGTTATCCCATGGTATGCCCGCCGGAAGTGGCAGGTTCTACCCTTGCATACTTTCCCTGCATTGTAGCAGAAAACGGGATAAAAAGCAACCAAAACCCTTTTTTTCAAGAAAACTTCAAAAATGCTTCAAAGTCTCACAAAATTTCGCCGAAAAGCAGGCCGAAAACGCTTCCCAGTAGGATACCGGACAGAAGTAAAAGCCCCACCACCGTCCAATTCTCCTTCCGGTTCCGGCTCACCCGGAACAAAACCAGCAGACCCACACCGGCATTGACCATGAGCCCCGACAGCATAGGGCCCAGTCCCATAATCCCCTGGACGTACAGGTTTGTCAGCAGAACCGAAGCCGCGCAATTGGGAAAGAGGCCCAAAAACGCGGCAACCACCTCCCCCACCACAGGGATATTCCATACCACCTGCAGCTTCTGATGAGGCAACCACAGGAAAGCCAGGTTCAAAAGAAGGGTCACAGCAAAAATCAAAATCACAATTTTCACCGTATGCCGCAGGGCAGAACGAAAGATCCCGCCCTCACAGGAGCAGTGTTCCTGCTGGCAAAACCCGTGGATATCCGGTTCCCTCTGGTGGTGCTGGAGGCGAAGCACAGCGTCCACGGCAAAGCCCACAGCCGCACCAGCCAGAAATTTCAGGCCCAAAATGGCCCCCACCGTAGGAAGGGGCACCTGTGCCGACAGTAAAATGGGCAGCATCTCATCGGAGGTAGCCAGGAACACGGACAAGAGCGTTCCCATGGTAATGGTCCCCGCCGCATACAAGCTGGAGGCGGCGCCGGAGAAGCCGCACTGAGGCACCAATCCCAGCGCCGCACCCAGCGCAGGTCCCGCCCCCCGGGAACGCTGGAGGCAGCGGCTGATCCCCCCGCCAGCGTGGTGCTCCAGATATTCCATGAGCAAATAAGTCAAAAACAAAATCGGCAGGAGCTTGCCGGTATCCACCAGCGCATCCAGCAGAGCGTCAACCATAGTATATCTCCTTTTCGCCGGGTTCTGCAGAAAAGCCAAAACAAAAATAAAAGCCCTGCCCAAAGGGCGGGGCACAGCTGCAGCCAGGAGAACCCGCAATTCGTCAGCCCGCCGGCGCAGGGACTCTGCAGGCTCACAAGACATCACACTCAGTCAAGTTTGAAGCTATCTTAACACAGGAATCGTCACTGTGCAAGTATTTTTTGCCATGCATTCCATTCTCTCCCAAAAAGTCCTCTTTGATTCCAGCTGAGTGCTCTGTTTTTTGAAAAGGGGAAGAAGGCCAGGCTTTCCATGTTTTCTCCCGCTATTTTTCATTTTTACCTAAACTCTCCCCAGAATTATCCCATACAAACAGGTACGGGAATCTCCAGTAGGCCATAGATATCCCGTTGTCTCTTGGTCAGAGGGTTTAGCAGTCTGGGCGC
>ERZ772893.172-NODE-172-length-92262-cov-8.399351_pt1 | contig 92262 bp, 70 predicted proteins | sample MGYA00511482_ERZ772893 | MGnify/ENA primary metagenome ERZ772893 (study PRJEB29015, sample SAMEA2737687) | human gut metagenome | biome: human gut; feature: human-associated habitat; material: faeces | place: China | collected 2012 ... | reverse complement strand
CGAGCTGGGTTCAGAACGTCGTGAGACAGTTCGGTCTCTATCTATCGTGGGCGTATGAAATTTGCGTGGCTCTGACACTAGTACGAGAGGACCGTGTTGGACTGACCTCTGGTTTACCGGTTGTGCCGCCAGGCGCATCGCCGGGTATCTAAGTCGGGATCGGATAAGCGCTGAAAGCATCTAAGTGCGAAGCCGGCCACAAGATTAGATTTCTTGAGGGTCGTTGAAGACGACAACGTTGATAGGATGCAGGTGTAAAGCTGGAGACAGCAAAGCCGAGCATTACTAATTGCCCGTCAGCTTTCCTTATCCGCGCGGAGCGGATGGAAAATTCATCGAAAGGATGATATATACGTTTAGCAGAAAGAAGTGCTGAAATTGCTTGCTTGTGAGTCATGAATACATAAATGATATTCAGGTGACTATTGCACGAAGGTTCCACCTCTTCCCATTCCGAACAGAGAAGTTAAGCTTCGTCACGCCGATGGTACTGCGCAAGTGGGAGAGTAGGTAGTCGCCGTTTTAACAGAAGCCCTGAAGCGGAAACGCTTCAGGGCTTTTTTTGTATCCGTAACCCGGATTTTATTGTATCTTTGTTTTAAGTTTTTAAAATATATATTTTATGGATACAATCTTACCTTATGCACTGTTGTGCTTCACTTCCTTTTTTACGTTGACCAACCCCTTGGGTACAATGCCGGTCTTTTTGACAATGACGAATGGGCTGGAAGAAAAGGAGCGACAGCATATTGTGAAAAGAGCTACAATCATTTCTTTTATTATATTGATTGCATTTACATTTTGCGGGCAGTTCTTGTTTAAGTTTTTCGGAATATCTACCAATGGATTTCGTATTGCAGCAGGTATTATCATTCTGAAGATTGGTTACGATATGTTGCAGGCACGTTATACCAATACGAAGCTGAAAGACGAGGAAATCAAAGCTTATGCAAATGATATTTCAATCACACCACTTTCTATTCCGATGCTGTGTGGACCGGGCGCTATTGCCAATGGCATTATCATGATGGATGATGCTCATACGTGGAGCTTGAAAGTTACTCTTGTTTCCGTGATAGCTTTGGTGTATATACTTACTTATATTATTCTACGTTTATCTACGAAACTGGTTCGCATTATTGGGGAAACAGGTAATAATGTGATGATGCGTCTGATGGGGTTGATTCTGATGGTAATTGCAGTGGAATGCTTTGTCGGAGGAATGCGTCCGATTTTGATTGATATCATTCAAGGAAGCCGTTTGTAGATAATAAATTATCATAATTTGCATTTTTAGTATATTAAATCATAATTAATGTGTATTTTATGATAATATTCTGTTATTCGCTTTGTTTGACCGAATTAAATTGTTACATTTAATTCGAGAAAGGATTTTCAGTACCTTCTTTTTATTAACTTTTAAAATTTGATATTATGAAAGTGCTATTAGTCGGTCTGGAACGTGTCGGAAAGCTGTTCTCAATGGAGTCTCTTTTTAAGAAGAAACTCACCGAAGCTGACATGACAGAATTTGGTTCTCCGGGAGGGAGAAAGTTGGAACGGAGCATGAACGAAGTTTTACGTGATGAAGCCGACTTCGTAGTAGTAATGGAGCCGTGGCAGAAAGATTTGCTGACTCGCTTTATGGATTATCGTAATTGGCACAAAATTCATTTGTTTGCAGATATCTGCAAACGCAAGTCTAAAGCTGATATGCCCTCATGTGATGTGGATTTTGGTTATAGGAATGGCAATGAGGAAATGAATGACGGATGTCGGAACTTATTGGAAGGTTTGAAAATGCTTTTGAGAAAACGTGAGTCGGATTCTTCCGGCTTAGCAATGGTTTAAAAATACCGTTAGTTGTTATGATTCAATTTGTGTAGAGAAGCCCTGAATAAACGTAATTCGGGGCTTCTTTTTGTTTAAAAGAATTCCAAAACGAAGGTGGTATTCCATCCGTTGGTTTCTGCTCTTAACAGGCTGATACTGCCATTGGAAAGCTTCATAATCTGTCGGGAAAGAGAGAGACCGATTCCGCTACCTTCTTTTTTAGTGGTAAAGAACGGTACAAAGATTTCTTCTGCTTCCTTTTCAGGGATGGCAGGACCGTCGTTGCTGACATAGACTAAGATATGTTCTTCCTTGGTGGAATAGGCTCGAATGTGGATTTTTCCTTTATTTTCTCCAATAGCTTGTGTGGCATTTTTGAGAAGATTGATAAGTACCTGGCGAATCAGGTTAGGGTCGGCATACAGCATCAGGTCGTCCGGCTCAATCTGGAGAGTCAGCTGAATGTGCGAGGGGATTAAGTGAATGCTTTTTACCTGCAAAAGGAGTTCTTTCAGATAGAACGGCTCTGGTGAAGGTTTCTGAAGCGCAGAAAACTTCCGGTAACTGTCTACAAAGGAAATAAGTCCGGTAGAGGTTTCATGAATGGCACGGATACCTTCGTAAATCGGACTATCAATTACATCTTTTCGTAGCAGGAAAGTTTCGCTTAGAGAAGAAATCGGAGCGATGGAGTTCATGATTTCGTGTGTCAGTACCCTGGTCAGTTTTATCCACGATTCAAGCTCTTTTGTGTTCATTTCGTTACGAATATCATTCAGGGTAAGAATCTTTACCGTATTTCCTCCTAATTCCATAATGGAGGCACGCACTAACAGTTGGATTTCCCCTTTGGAAGTAGCATATTGCAGGTTACACCGTTCACCTGCAGGAAGCGAGATGAGTAATTCAGGTATATCATTTCCATAACGTTCCAGTTGTTGCAGGGTACCGAGGGCCGGAAGTCCTAACAGCCTTGTGGCAGCCGGATTGGTTTGTATGATTTTGTTTTGTTCGTCCAGCACGATGATGCCGGAACTGATGCCTGAGAGAACCTGTTCATAAAACCGTTCCCGTTGTTCCATTAATTGTTTCTGTTCGCCCATCATGGCACCGAACTCGTTGAGTGCATTTTGCAAAATACGTTCTCCTCCGATGAAGCCATGCCTAGGAAGGCGGAAAGAATAATCTCTGTTGCGGATAGCTTCCAGCATCAGCCAGCTTTTTTCGCGCAACTGTTTCTGGCTGGCATAAAACAGATAGATGGCTAAAGCAATCAGAAAACCTCCTATCCAGAGCCATTCGTTCTCATCCCGGCTGATACCGAGTGTCAGCAATACGGTACCTCCTGTGAGGAATGCGAGCCGTGCCAGCGGAGAAGATAACCATTTAGATGCCATGACGTTTCATCTTGTTGTAAAGTGTCTGCCGCGTAATGCCCAATTGTGCCGCTGCCTGTGACAAATTACCATCGCATTGTTCGATGGCTTTCTTGACGAGATTCTTCTCCATCTCGTCCAAGGTTTGCAGCGGAGTGTCTTCTTTACTTTCTTCGTGTGTGGCCGGAGCATCCTGTCCCGAAACTTCTGCCAGTTGCAGATTTTCAGCTTTCAACAGATTTCCATCTGAAAGGATGCCCGCCTTTTCAATGGTATGCTGTAGCTCACGGATATTTCCATGCCAGGGATAATTCAGCAGGCGTTGTTCTGCATCGGCACTGAAGCCGGTCAGTGTGCGCAGGTATTGCTGATTATATTGCTCTAAGAAACGTTGTGCCAGAGGAAGGATATCTTCTTTCCGTTCCCGAAGAGCCGGAATGTGCAAATGAATGGTGTTGATGCGATACAGCAGGTCTTCACGGAACTCTCCGTTGTGTACCATTTCATCTAGGTTGCGGTTCGTGGCACAAATCAGCCGGATATTGGTAGGTTGGGGAGTATTGCTTCCCACCTTGATAAAATAGCGCTTCTGAATCACCGTCAACAGTTTGGCTTGCAGATGATAGGGCAGGTTGGCAATCTCATCGAGAAACAAGGTTCCGCCATCAGCAGCTTCAAAACGTCCTACCCGGTCGGTGTGTGCATCGGTAAACGAACCTTTTACATGACCGAACAATTCGCTTTCAAACAGTGATTCGGTAATAGCTCCCATATCGACGGCTACCATTGGACCGTTGCGGCGGGGAGACAGCCGGTGAATTTCTCGTGCCAGCATATCTTTTCCCGTACCGTTTTCTCCGGTAATCAGGATATTGGCATCGGTCGTGCTGACCTTCTCAACCAACAATCGTAGCGGACGGATGACGGAAGAATTTCCCCAGTACATACTCGATTTTTCCGTCGGTTGTGAGGCCTGCTTTCCTTTCTTTTCGTTTCCACGGGCTTTGGCATAGGCTTCTTGCAGAGTCTGTACCAGTTTGGCATTATCCCAAGGCTTTACGATGAAGTCGGTCGCTCCATCCTTCAGTCCCGTTACCGCTAAGTTGATGTCGGCGTAGGCAGTGAACAATACCACTTGAATCTGCGGACGCAACCGTTTGATTTCGCGCAACCAGTAAAGTCCCTCATTCCCGCTGTTGATACCGGAAGAAAAGTTCATGTCCAGCAACACCACATCAATCGCTTCCCGCTGTAGCAGGGAAGGAATGGTTACGGGAGAATTCAGGGTGATTACTTGCTGGAAATATTCTTCCAGAAGATATTGCAGTGAAGTAAGTATGTTGCGGTTGTCATCTACAACGAGTAAAGTTCCTTGTTTTGCCATCTGTGATTGAGATTTTGCGACAAAAATAGGAATTTTCAAGGCATAGCCCTCAAAAATGTCTAAAAAATATGTACAGTGACAAAAAATTAGACACTCATTGTCAAAAAATTGGACACTTGAGATTCTATGTAATATTCTATCTTATTGAAAATGAATTAAATAAAACTTTGGCACGGTATTTGAATGCTCTTTTGCGGATAAAAGAAAACAATATGAATAAAAAGAATCTATTACGCATGATGATTTGCTTCTTTTCCGGTTGGATGGGGCTGGAAGCTGCGGCACAAGAGGTATGGGACGTAGACCGCTGTATGAACTACGCCGTACAGCACAACCGTACCGTCCGGCAGCGGGAACTGGAAGCAGACAATGCAAGATTGGATCGCATGAAGGCTATCGGTAGTTTCTTACCCGGGGTAACCGCCGGTACCAGCGTACAATATAATTTCGGTCGTTCAGTCGATCCGGAAACCAATACCTACAACACCTTGTCTACTTTCAACAACGGTTATTCCATGGAAGCTTCCATGCCGATTTTCCGTGGCGGGGGACTGGTGAACGAGGTGCGTCGGGCAAAGGCTGCCTGGCTGATGGGAAAAGCTGCCTGGCAGGAAGCTAAAGATAATACAGCGTTAGAGACTTTTCAGGCTTATATCGATGCTCTGTATTGCTACGGCACTTTGCGACTGGCCCGCAAGAAATTGCAGGAAAGTGATTCGCTGCTGTACAAAACATGCCGTCAGGAGGAATTAGGCTTGAAAGGCTTGTCGGATGTAGCCCAAATGGAAGCCCAGCAGGCTACGGACAGTTACAACCTCACCCATCAGAAGAACTTGTATGAAACAGCCTTGCTGACATTGAAACAGAAAATGAATTTTCCGGCAGAAGATACTTTACAGTTGGATACTGCCGTACTCGATACACAGACACTTCAATATATTCAGTTGACTCAGGAGCGTGCGGACGATGTGTTCCGTATCGCACTGAATGTCAATCCTACCCTGCAGCAAGCTGCGCTGAATGCGAAAGTGGCCTATATGCGCCGTAAGATTTCATGGGCCAATGTGGTACCGTCCATCACGTTGTTCGGTGGAATTTCCAGTTCCTATTATAAGGAACTTCATTCTACGGCTTATCCTGATTTCCGTACCCAGTTCAACAATAACTTCGGTTCCTACGTGGGCATCAGCATGAGTATTCCTATTTTCAACCGGCTTTCGGGAGTAACCAGCATGCGTCAGGCAAAAAACAATTACCGCATTGCTTGTGAACAATATGAATCGCAGAAAGAGGAATTGCAGAAATTGGTGCTTCAGGCCGTACAGGACCGGGAAGGCTATCTGAAAGAGAGCATACAGATGGAAAAGAAAGTCAGTTCCGACTCACTGGCCTATCATGTCACCCGGCGCAAGTACGAGGAAGGCTTGATGACTTCACTCGATGTACAGAACAATGCAGCCACCTTGCTCGAAAGCGAGACTTTGCTGTTGCAAAGTAAACTGACCTACCTGATGAAATGCCGTCTGGTAGACTATTACAAGGGAGAAGAAATTATTCGCGGGTTTGATGACACAGACAAATAAATAGAAATTGAAAAAAGACGATATTATGGATATACAGTTAGAAAAGAAAAAAGGAATCCAGAAGAAACATCTTCCTTATATTGGGGGAGGAGCCGTTATTCTTCTGCTGTTGGGCTGGATTATTTTCGGCAATCATGCTTCTACATTGAAAGTCGACGGTAAATCGCTGAACATTGCCGACGTGACTTATGGAAAGTTCAATGACTATATCCGTGTGAACGGGCAGGTGCAGCCTATTTCCGTGGTACAACTCAGTCCCGAAGAGGGAGGTATCGTGCAGGAAAAGGTGGTGGAAGAAGGAGCTCATGTGAAGAAAGGCGACGTGATTCTTCGTCTCAGTAACTCCAACCTGGATTTGCAGATTCTGAATGCGGAGTCTGAACTGGCCGAAAAGCAGAACCTGCTCCGTAATACGCAGGTCACCATGCAGCAGGACAAGTTGAACAACGAAACCGAGAAAGTACAGCTTGACATTGATACGCGCCGCAAGCAGCGTACATTCCAGCAATATCAGCGTCTGTACAAGGAACGTCTCATCAGCCGCGAAGAATATCTTCAGGCCAAGGAAGATTACGAAGTGGCCCAGAAAAAGCATAAACTGATTACGGAGCGTCTGGTGCAGGATTCCATCTACCGTAACATTCAGATGGATCAGATGGAAGATAACTTGCAGAACATGCGCAAGAACGTCTTGCTGATTCGCGAACGGAAGGATAAACTGGAAGTGCGGGCTACGATTGACGGAGAATTAGGATTGCTGGATGCAGAATTAGGACAGAATATCAACGCCGGACAGATGGTAGGACAGATTAATGATTTGTCGGACTTCAAAATCGAGGCCATGATTGACGAGCACTACATCGACCGTGTGACCAACGGGCTGCCCGCTACTTTTGAACGTCAGGGTTCTTCGTTTAACTTGAAGGTGCGCAAGGTGTATCCGGAAGTACGTGAGGGACGTTTCCGTACGGACTTCATCTTCCAGGGCAACCGTCCGGAAAATATCCGTAGCGGACAAACTTACTATATCGACTTACAATTGGGTGAGCCTACCGAAAGCGTATTGATTCCGAAGGGAACTTTCTTCCAGGTAACCGGAGGAAACTGGATTTTTGTGGTTGATAAGGAAGGAAAGAAAGCCTATCGTCGTAAAATCCGTATCGGACGTCAGAATCCGCAGTATTACGAGGTGCTGGAAGGATTGGAAAAAGGCGAACGCGTCATCGTTTCCGGTTATGAAAGTTACAAAGATAATGAAGTATTGGTGTTAAACTAAAAAATAAATTGTGATGAAAAAGATAGTACGTATATTGGCAAGTTTGGTAATGGGTTTGATGTGTGTAAACTGTGCCAGTGCAAGAAGTGGTAACGAAGAAAAGGTAAGTGAAACCCGCAGTGTGAGTTCTTTCCATTCCATTGAAGTGGAGAGTGTAGCCAGTGTGTATTTCACCCAGTCGGATATCTATTCTCTTCGTGTAGAGGGAGAAAAGAAATGGGTAGACCAGACAAAGTGTACGGTGAAAGACGGAGTATTGCTGATTGCGTGGGCTGAGAAAGGTAAGAAAACTACCCGGAATGTGAACGGACTTTCTATTTACATCAGTGCACCCGATTTGCAGAAAGTAGCTTTTGAAGGTGTTGGTTCATTCAATTGCAAGTCCCGTCTGAATCTGAAGGATGTGAAGTTTGATGTGGAAGGCGTGGGCAGTCTGCACGTGGCCGACTTGCATGCCCGGAATGTACAAGTCAGTCTGGAAGGTGTAGGAAGTGGTGAACTGGCCGTAGATTGCGAACACCTGGATGCCAGCATAGAAGGTGTAGGCAGTCTTACTTTAAGTGGAAAGGCTAAATCAGCTCAAATCTCCAAAGACGGAATCGGCAGCGTCTCCACCCGGCGGTTGAAAGTCGGTGAATAAATTTCGTAATTGCAGTATAAAAACACTTACCACTCATGAACACACTTCTCAGAAATTTCTCGCATACTTTCCGGCGTTTCTTTACGGCCAGCGTATTGAATCTGTTAGGATTGAGTATTGCCTTTGCAGCCTGTTTCGTCATTCTGACGCAGGTGGACTACGACTATAACTACAACAAAGCCTATCCGGCACACGATCGTATTTACCGGGTAGAAGTGGATGCAGGCGGAGATTACGGCTGGCAAATCTGGCTGGCCCGTCCTTTCTGTGAGCTGGTGGGAGCTTCTTCTCCCCATATACAGGCCATTTCAGTTACTTCATTGTCAAACAATAAGAATGATTTTGAAGTAGACGAACACATTTATTCTGAGCCCTGGTTTACGGGGTTTGGTGATTACCTGGAGGTATTTCAGCCTACTATGGTATGTGGAACTACCACTTCGCTTAATGAACCTAATCATGCCCTGATTTCTGCATCCATGGCTCTCCGATTTTTCGGTACTACAGATGCCATTGGTAAGACAATTTATGTAGACCGAAAATCCCGTAATCAGTCGTTGGTGATAGGAGGGGTTTATCAGGACATGCCGGAAAACTCTCAGTTAGGGAACTGTGTCTTTTCTTCCTACTCCCCGAATCTGAACAAAGATTCCTGGACAAACTGGAATTATGCTTTGTATATTCGGCTTGACAATCCGGCTTCATTGGCCGATGTCCGGCAGTCGGTGATAGAAGCCTGCAAGCGGATGATTCCGAAAGACCGGATTAGCGGAGATGAAGACTGGGAGAATTTCATTCATTTTACGCCGCTGGACGAAGTGCACTATTCTACGGTAGGCAATAAGGCGGCTACCAGCAAGGCAGCCGTTTACCTGCTGCTTTGTGTATCGGTACTGATTCTGCTGACGGCGGCAGTCAACTACATGAACTTCTCACTGGCAGAAACTCCCATGCGATTGCGTTCCATCAATACCCAGAAAGTGTTGGGCGCCTCCACATTCTCTTTACGGATGTATCTGTTGTTGGAATCCGTATTGGTTTGTGTGTGTGGCTTCCTGTTATCATTGCTTTGGCTCTATCTGTTGCAAGACACCTCTCTGAATACCTTGGTAGCATCCGACCTCTCTTTGGTGAATCATCCGGTTTTGCTGGCTTCTTTAGGTGGAATAGCTGTTCTCATGGGGTTGCTGGCCGGAGCCTATCCCTCTTACTATGTTACTTCTTTCCCGCCGGCACTGGTGTTGAAAGGTTCGTTCGGTCTTTCTCCCAAAGGGAAGATGCTGCGTACGTCTCTGGTTTGTTTCCAGTTTTTCGTTTCTTTCATGCTGATTATTGCGGTAGGCATCATGTACCTGCAGAGCCGTTACATTCAGCACAGCGACTATGGCTATGACAAGGAGGTCGTACTGGTGGGAACGATTCCTTATGAATATCTCGATCGCAGGGAAGCGATTGTCAGTGAATTGTCCGGCCTTTCGGGTATAGAAGGTATTTCGATTTCCCAGTTCGTTTTAAGTTCAGCCGATAATTACATGTCGTGGGGAAGAGGAGAAGGAGAACATCACATACAGTTGGTTTGTTTTCCGGTAGATTACCGCTACTTATCTGTGCTTGGCATCAAGATTACTGAGGGGAGGAACTTTAAACCGGGCGACGGAGATGTGTATATTTTCAACGAAGCAGCCCGGAAGAAATATCCCTGGATGAAGGTGGACGAACCCGCTACTCCTGGTGATTATCCTGTGGTCGGATTCTGTGAGAATATTCGTTTCAGCAGTTTCCGCAACAACGATGCCGTAGAGCCGATGGCTTTCTTTATTTACGGAAAAGATTATGCAAATTGGGATGCCAACAATATCTTGAACATCCGGGTGGCTGTGGGAGTAGACAAAGTGGACATGCTTCACCGCTTGGCTGAGGCAACAGAAAAGATGGCACCGGGCCGTGATTTCAGATTCCGTTTCATGGATGAGGTGATTGACCAGAACTATCGTCGGGAGTTGCGTTTCACCCGCCAGATTCTGTTGTTCTCCCTGATAGCTATTGTCCTCAGTATGATTGGTGTGTTCGGACTGACCTTATTTGAAAGCGAATACCGCCGGAAGGAGATTGGTATCCGGAAAATTATGGGCAGTTCCACCGGTGAGATACTCTATATGTTTACCAAGCGTTATTTCGTCATGCTGGTGGTCTGTTTCGTACTGGCAGCTCCTTTCGGATGGTGGATAGGGCACGACTGGCTGGAAAGCTTCTCCGACAAGACGCCTATCCGTGCCTGGGTATTTGTGGCCTCCTTCCTGCTGGTCAGTCTCATTACGGTACTGACAGTGACATTCCAGTGCTGGAAGAATGCCAACGAAAACCCCGTACGGAGTATCAAGACGGAATAAACACATAAAACTATAAAATACGATGAAAGGACTGAAAACCTATTTTACCTATCTTCACCGCAACAAGCTGTTTACATTGGTCAACGTGGCAGGACTGGGCATCTCTCTGATGTTTGTGCTGCTCATTGCCAATATGGTGGTGCGGCAGCTCACTGTGGGCAGCGATATAAAGGACATCGAGCATATTTATGTGTTGTCGAACGAGGAATATAGCGCCAGCAATTACCTGGTGGGTGAACGGCTGGCCAACCGTTATCCGGAAATGGCCGACTGGTGCGCTGTGAATGCTGAAGCTTGTAACTCGGGGAGTTATGCGGTAATAGAAAACCGGAAAACCAGCCTCGAAATATATTGTGTGAAAGATAATTTCCTCCGTTTCTTTGGCTATTCGCTGTTGTCGGGAAATCCGGAACAGGCACTGGTCGATGCACATAGCATCGTGCTGACCGAATCGGCTGCCCGTAAACTGTTTGGGGATGAACCTGCGGAAGGCAAGATGCTTCGTTTGTCTGCAGACAAGAAGGAGATGTACACAGTGACAGGCATCATAAAAGACTTTGATAACTCTGTTATCCCCGATGAGGTAGAAGCCATTGTACCATTCGACTATGTGGATTTTGTGAACTGGGGAAGCAGTATGCGCAATCCGGATATGAACAACATGGGAGGGACGACGATACTGGTCCGTTTTCCTCAAGGTGTCAATCCCGATCAGAAAGCTGCCGATATGCTGTCTTTTCTCAAAACCTTTTCCTGGGGATATCAGCATAAGTTGTTCCGTGAGGCATTCTGGATGCCGTTGAAAGACGTGTGTTTCTCCGAAATAATAAGTCTTCAGCTACGTCAGTACAATCCGGTGAAAGTCTGGATATTCTTAGTGGCAGGTATTCTGATTCTGCTGATGGCTGTATTCAATTACGTCAGCATGTGCGTGGCACAAGTAAGCTATCGTGCCAAAGAAATGGCTACCCGCCGGTTGCTGGGCTCTTCCGCACGGAGTATCTTCTGGCGTTTGTTGGGAGAGTCGGCCTTGTTTACCACAGGAGCCTTTCTGCTGGCTTTGCTGTTGGCTAAGGCTGTGGAACCGACGGCCTGTGACCTGCTGCAAACACGGCTGGACATCTGGGGCGACTTAAACGCCATCACTTTGCTAATCTATTTGATAGGCATTGTTCTGCTTTCCTTGCTGGCCGGAGTGGTACCTGCTGTTCTGCTTTCTCACTACCATCCGCTGGATGTGGTGAAAGGCACTTTCCGTCGGAAAACCAAGGCGGTGTACCTTCGGGCATTGTATGTGGTACAGAGCGGACTCACCGTAGCCATGCTGACTTGCACCCTCTATCTGTCCGCACAAATCTACCGGATTCTTCGTGAACCATTGGGCTATACGTACGGTCATGTGCTCGACTATCCTGCCATGACAGTTGGTTCCTCTGAGAAGATACGTCTTTTTCGTGACGAAGCCCGTAAGAAGCCCTTTGTAAAGAATGTCTGCTTGACCGCCGGTACGCCTGTAAACCGGGGAAACAACAATACCACCCAGCTTTACGACAACAACGGGATACCTCAAAATGTCAGTTTTCAGGTGTTCCGTACCGATTCAGCCTTCTTGGACATCTTTCACATCCAGGTGTTCGACGATAGGAAACTTCCACGGAAATGGGGGAACATGTATTTCTCCGAAAGTACGTTCGATTCTTTGCAGCTGGATTACGCGCGTACGGCAGAATTGCGGAATGAATATGGCCGCCAGTATGCTGTAGGCGGGCGGTATGCCGACATCAAATTCGGTTCCATTCTCCTTCCGCAGTCACCCACCATGATTTCAGTAGAGCATCCGGACAAAGTAAGGCCCTGGAACGTACTGGTAGAAACCATTGAAGGCGATCAGGCAGCATATAAGAGAGAACTTGATGCCTTGTTTTCGGAAGTGGTGGAGGGTATTCCCTTTGAATCTAAATGGTATGCCGATGAAATCAAGGAAGTCTACAAAGATTTGTTGCACATGCGTACTACTATTGTGGCCTTCACGTGTGCAGCTCTATTGATTTCCCTATTGGGACTGACCGCCATGAGCATTTATTTCATCAGCCAGCGCAAGCGCGACATGGCCATCCGAAAGGTTTTTGGTTCCAGTGCAGGTATGGAGCGGGCACGACTGCTTCGTTTCTCCCTGCTGTCTTTGCTGGCAGGCATGCTGTTGGCCGTTCCTTTGGCGTGGTTCGGTGTACAGCAGATAGACGGTATCCTGCACTATTCACCCATGGCGATGTGGGGCGTGTTTGGCGTTGCCTTTCTGTTGGTAGCCTTGATTTCTTTAGGCTCCGTGTGTCTCATCAGTTGGGGAGCCGTTCGTGAAAATCCGGTGAATCACATTAAGACCGAATAATTTTTCATAGTGTGTAAAAACAGATAAAACAATCGGGACCTCCGCCATTTGCCGAGGCCCCGATTTATATCTTAGAGACGGGCAGCTACTTTCTGCCAGTCCACCAATGTCCAGAATGCTTCGATGAAGGCCGCCCGGCGGTTGCGGTAGTCAATGTAGTAGGCATGTTCCCACACGTCGATAACCAGTAACGGTTTCAGTCCCTTCTTGAGCGGATTTCCGGCGTTCGATTCGCTGACGATGGACAAATGTCCGTCTTTGTCACTCACCAGCCAGGTCCATCCCGAACCGAATAGCGTGGTGGCTGCCTGTGTAAACTTCTCTTTGAAAGTTTCTACCGAACCGAAATCGCGAGTCAACGCATCTGCTAAAGGTTGAGGTATTTCCGGCTGCTGAGGAGTCAGTGTATCAAAGAAGAACGTATGGTTCCAGGTCTGGGCTGCATTGTTAAACATCGGCCCTTCCGCTTCCAGCAAGATTTGCTCCAGCGTTTTTTCTTCGTAAGGCGTACCGGCAATCAATTTGTTCAGGTTGTCTATGTACGTTTGCAAATGTTTTCCGTAATGATATTCCAGTGTTTCTTTGCTCATTTTCGGAGCCAGTGCTTCCAGTTGATAAGGAAGTTCAGGAAGTAAATGTTTCATTTTTTTCTTGATTTAAAGTTGATAAATTTCAATTCTGTTTCTATATAAACAAACAAATCGTTCGTAAAGTTGAAACTGCGGTACTAATTTAATATAAAAATCGGTGTTTTCATAGAAAATCTCTCCCTAAATTCCCTCTATACTGTGAGAAATCGTAATTTCGCTGACAGATTAGGTAGATTTCTATAATATTTTAAGGTTAAAAGTAACATGTGTGGAATTGTAGGATATATCGGAAAGCGAAAGGCTTGGCCGATATTGGTAGAAGGCCTGAAGCGCCTGGAGTATCGCGGATATGACAGTGCCGGAGTGGCCTTGATGAGCGATGCTCGTCAGTTGAATGTGTATAAATCCGTGGGAAAAGTAGCCGATTTGGAACGGACAGCCGAAGGGCAGGATGTGTCTGGTTACGTGGGAATCGCTCATACGCGTTGGGCTACCCATGGAGAGCCCAGTACGGTAAATGCCCATCCACATTGCAGCCAGAACGGTGATTTGGCATTAGTGCACAACGGAATTATCGAGAACTATGCCGTGCTGAAAGAAAAGCTGCAGGCCAAAGGCTGCACCTTTAAGAGCAGCACCGATACGGAAGTGCTGGTGCAGTTGATAGGCTACATCCAGCAGCAAGGCAACCTGGACTTGCTGACCGCTGTGCAGTTAGCTTTACGGGAAGTTATCGGTGCTTATGCCATTGCAGTAGTCGACCGTAAGCATCCCGACGAGATTATTGCTGCCCGCAAGAGTAGCCCGTTAGTCGTCGGAGTAGGCGAGGGAGAGTTCTTCTTGGCTTCTGATGCCACTCCCATGGTGACTTACACCAATCAGGTGGTGTATCTCTCTGACGGAGAAATAGCCGTACTACGGGCAGGTGCTCCCTTGAAGATTGTCGACTTGAATAATGTAGAATGCCCGCATGAGGCACAGACCGTAGCCCTTAATATCGGGCAGCTGGAAAAAGGAGGTTTCCCCCACTTCATGCTGAAAGAAATCTTCGACCAGCCCGACTGCATCAGCGACTGTATGCGTGGGCGCGTGAATACGGACACTTGTACGGTCACCCTTTCCGCCGTGTCCAACTACAAGGAACAACTGTTGCGTGCCGGACGCTTTATTATCGTAGCCTGCGGTACTTCCTGGCATGCCGGACTCATCGGCAAGCAACTGATTGAAAGCTTCTGCCGCATTCCGGTGGAAGTGGAATACGCCTCCGAGTTTCGTTACCGTAATCCGGTGATTCATCCTGATGACGTAGTCATCGCTATCTCCCAGAGCGGAGAAACTGCCGACACATTAGCTGCCATTGAACTGGCCAAGTCGCAGGGAGCCTTTATCTATGGTATCTGTAACGTCATCGGTTCTTCCATTGCCCGTGCTACGGATACCGGTTCCTATATCCATGTGGGTCCCGAAATCGGAGTGGCTTCTACGAAAGCCTTTACCGGACAGGTTACCGTGCTCACCCTGCTGGCTTTGGCGTTGGGGCGAGAAAAAGGTACACTTTCGGAAGAAGAATATCATCGGATAGTGAAAGAACTGGTTGCCGTCCCTGAAAAGATGCGGACCGTCCTGAAGCAGCATTCGTTCATCTCCGATTTCTCAAAGATGTTTACATACGCCCGCAACTTCATTTATTTAGGTCGCGGATACGCCTTTCCGGTTGCCTTGGAAGGAGCCTTGAAGCTGAAAGAAATTTCGTACATCCATGCCGAAGGTTATCCGGCCGCCGAGATGAAACACGGCCCTATTGCTCTGATTGATGCCGAAATGCCGGTGGTCATCGTGGCCACACAGTCGCCCTTGTACGAAAAAGTGCTGAGCAACATTCAGGAAATCAAAGCCCGCAAGGGAAGAGTGGTAGCCGTAGTAACCGAAGGAGATACGGTTATCCGAAACTTGGCTGATTACAGCATCGAACTTCCGGCTACGCTGGAATGTCTGAATCCGTTAGTGGCTTCCATTCCGTTGCAGTTGTTGGCCTATTACATTGCAGTTTGCCGTGGAATGGATGTCGACCAGCCACGTAATCTGGCTAAGTCTGTAACGGTGGAATGACGTAAGTTTTTCACAGATACACTGAAATCCCTGTATTTCTGACGCCTTTGGTGAGAAATGCAGGGATTTTTACTCTTTATTGTCTCAGATTTGAAAACATAGTGTTGAAAAAGAGAAAACCGTAAGTAATTCATAATTAATGGTTGATAAGTAAGAAGAAAGCGTGCTGTTTTTCCTTTTTACAGATATTTTCTTTATCTTCAAAGGCAAAACCGCACGCTATGAATTACGAAACTTATCAAATCATGCTATATGTCCTGTCCTTCTTGGCAGTGATAGTTTTTGTAGCACTTTATTTTGTGAAGGCCGGGTACGGCATATTTCGTACCCGCTCCTGGGGATGGTCTGTGCCGAACAAAGTAGGCTGGATACTGATGGAAGCTCCTTCATTTGTGGTAATGGGGCTTTGGGCGTGGAAGGCAGGAGTAGAGGCGTATACTCCGCAGGCCGTATTTGTAGGACTGTTCATGCTGCATTATTTTCAACGTTCGTTTGTCTTTCCGTTGCTGATGAAAGGGAAGAGCCGGATGCCGCTGGCTATCATGGCGATGGGAATACTTTTCAATGTAATCAATGTGACCTTGTTGGCTGCCAGCTTTTTCAGTTGTGCATTGCCGGGGAAGTACGAACCGGCCACATTTTGGACAAATCCTTTACCTTGGGTAGGAGCCGCGATATTTTTCATAGGAATGGCCATTAATCTGCATGCAGACCATGTAATCCGGAATTTACGGAAGCCGGGCGATACACGTCATTACCTGCCGGAGAAAGGTTTTTATCGCTATGTGACTTCAGCCAATTATTTCGGGGAACTGGTGGAATGGACTGGATTTGCCTTGCTGACGGCTTCGCCTGCGGCCTTGGTGTTTGTGTGGTGGACAGCAGCCAATCTGGTGCCGCGTGCCGATGCCATTTACAAACGCTATTGTGAGGAGTTCGGAAAGCAGGCGGTAGGTAGCAGAAAAAGAATTATACCTTATATATATTAGGAAAAGGAGGGAAGATGGACTCACTTTTATTTACTCCGGTCACTTTGGGGCCGCTGACACTGCGCAACCGTAGTATTCGTTCGGCCGCATTTGAAAGCATGTGTCCGGGAAATGTGCCTTCACCGCAATTGCTGGATTATCATCGCTCGGTGGCTGCCGGGGGAGTGGGGATGACTACGGTGGCGTATGCAGCCGTGACGCGTAGTGGACTTTCATTTGACCGTCAGTTGTGGATGAGGCCGGAGATTGTGCCGGGACTGCGTGAGCTGACGGATGCGGTACATGCCGAAGGGGCTGTAGCAAGCATTCAACTGGGGCATTGTGGCAATATGTCGCATAAGAGTATTTGTGGATGCCTTCCGGTAGGAGCAAGCAGCGGATTCAATTTGTATTCACCGACTTTTGTGCGTGGGTTGCGTGCCGATGAATTGCCGGAAATGGCGAAAGCTTACGGACGGTCTGTGTGTCTGGCGCGTGAAGCAGGCTTTGATGCGGTGGAAATACATGCAGGGCATGGATACCTGATCAGTCAGTTTCTTTCCCCTTCTACCAATCATCGGAAGGATGAATTTGGCAGAACGTTAGCGAACCGCATGCGTTTTATGGAGATGGTGATGGAGGAAGTGATGAAAGCAGCGGGAAATGACATGGCTGTGCTGGTGAAAATGAATATGCGCGACGGTTTTCGGGGAGGTATGGAACTGGACGAGTCGTTACAAGTGGCACGGAAACTGCAGGAACTGGGAGCGCATGCGCTGGTGTTGAGCGGTGGATTTGTCAGCAAGGCACCAATGTATGTGATGCGGGGCGAGATGCCTATCCGAACCATGACGCACTACATGACTTGTTGGTGGTTGAAGTATGGCGTACGACTGGTAGGTAAGTACATGATACCCTCTGTGCCTTTCCGTGAGGCTTATTTCCTGGAAGATGCCTTGAAGTTTCGGGAGGCACTGGATATACCGTTGGTGTATGTGGGAGGTCTGGTGTCGCGACAGAAAATAGAGGAGGTATTGAATCATGGCTTTGAAGCGGTACAGATGGGACGTGCGCTGCTGAATGAGCCCGATTTTGTGAATCGTATGCGACGGGAAGAGAATGCACGGTGCAATTGTCGTCACAGTAATTATTGCATTGCCCGTATGTACACGTTGGACATGGCTTGTCATCAGCATTTGCAGGAGGAACTGCCGCCTTGTCTGAAGAAAGAAATCGAACGAATTGAAAGCAAGGGATGAGATGGAGCGTAAATTAGCAGTGATTACAGGTGCCGATGGAGGAATGGGAACAGAGATTACCCGTGCGATGGCGTTGGCTGGTTATCGGGTGATAATGGCTTGCTGTAACAGGGAAAAGGCTGAGGCTAAAAAAGAGTGGCTGGTGAAGGAAACGGGGAATCCGGATGTAGAGGTCATGTATATTGATTTGGCTTCGTTGACTTCTGTGGCTGACTTTGCGGAGCGACTCTGTGCCCGTGGGGAGAGACTGGCATTGCTGATGAACAATGCCGGGACGATGGAAACCGGTCGCAGACTGACGGAGGATGGACTGGAGCGTACGGTGAGTGTGAATTATGTGGGGCCTTATCTGTTGACACGCAAATTACTTCCACTAATGGGAGAGGGGAGCAGAGTGGTCAACATGGTGTCGTGTACGTATGCAATCGGCAGACTGGATTTCCCGGATTTTTTCTTGTGCGGAAAGAAGGGGAGTTTCTGGCGAATTCCGGTTTATAGCAATACGAAATTAGCTTTGACGCTTTTTACGCTTGAATTGGCAGCTCGTGTGAAGGAGAGAGGTATTGTGGTGAATGCGGCTGATCCGGGCATTGTATCGACGGATATTATTACCATGCACATGTGGTTTGACCCTTTAACGGATATTTTCTTCCGGCCGTTTATCCGGACACCTCGGCAAGGGGCAGCTACGGCAATCGGCTTGTTGCTGGATGAAGAGGCAGGCAAGCGTACCGGTACATTGAATGTAAGCGGACGTGCTGTAAAGTTATCCGGGAAGTATCTTCCTCATGTGCAACAGCAGGAGTTGTGGGAGCGTACGGAGGAGATTGTGAAGAAGTGGTTATAAAAAGATGTATAAATGAAAACGGGCCGGCTTATCTGTGCGACAAGTCGGCCCGTAGCGTTAAAGATTATGTATTATACCAAGTGAGCAATCAGTTCTTCACGGTCGCCTGCTAACAGGTCGATAACCGGAACTTCAATCATGGTGTAGCATCCCGGTTGCTGCTTCATAGAAGCACGAGCTACACAAACCAGTACCTGAGCTGTCAGAGCCGGGTTATTGATCTTCATGTCAAATTCGAAGAGCTGGTTGTGAGTCTTACCTGATACACCTTTACGAACCAGGTTTACACCGTGACCTACATCGTTCAGGTCGTCTACGCAAGGAACTTGGATAACGTGTGTTTCATCGTTTACAAAATAGGGGTCAGCTTTGATGGCTGCTTCTACTGTCTTGAAATCTGCACCTTCTTCCAGTTCTACATATACCATACGGCGGTGAATACCTGTTCCCATCGGAATAGTCATAGACAACGCATCTTTTACTCCGGCAATGGCGCGAACGGCTACAGAATGTCCCATGCTGCGGCCCGGACCGAAGTTAGTGTAAGTGATTCCTTTCGGAGCGATGGCTTCCAGCAGCGTGCGTACTACAGAGTCGCTTCCCGGATCCCATCCGGCAGAAATGATAGCTACTGCGTTGTGAGCTTTTGCTGTTTCACCCAAAGAACGGCGCAGGCTGGTAATCTGAGTGTGGATGTCGAAGCTGTCTACCGTGTTGATGCCTAATGCAAGGATTTCTTTTGCATATTGTTCTACGCTGCGGGTCGGAGTTGCCAGAATAGCTACATCTACATCTTTCAGTTCGCGAATATCTTTTACTACAGGATAATCGGCCAGTTCTGCAGGTTTGTTTTCTGCTCCATTACGGCGTACGATACCTGCTACTTCAAAATCAGGAGCTGCTTCAAGAGCTTCCAGTGTGAATTTTCCGATGTTTCCGTAACCTACTACGGCTGCTCTAATCTTTTTCATATTTCTTATTTGTTTTAAGTTGTTTCGTTTTAGTTGGCGCAAAAATACAGAATTAGAATCATTCCAAACAAGCAATAAAGCCACGAATTCCAAAAAAATCTGGCTGAACTTACAATTTATAACTTTCTTATCGTTATTTTTGTTCTCCATTTTATAAATTGTTAGAAAAACATGATTGAATATATCAAAGGAGAACTTGTGGATGCTACTCCGGCGTGGGTGGTTGTAGAGTGTAATGGATTAGGATATGGAATTAATGTGTCGCTGAACACTTACTCTGCCGTACAGGGAAAAAAGGAGGTCAAACTCTATATATATGAGGCCATCCGTGAAGATGCGTATGTGTTATATGGATTTGCCACCCGTCAGGAGAGGGAATTGTTTTTGTTGCTTATCAGTGTATCGGGCATTGGAGGAAATACGGCACGTATGATTTTGTCGGCACTTTCTCCTTCGGAATTGTGTAACGTGATTGGCAGTGGAAACGACAAACTGCTGAAGACCGTGAAGGGAATTGGCTTGAAAACGGCCCAGCGCATCATTGTGGAGCTGAAAGATAAGATTGCAGTGACAGGTATAGAGAGTGCGGCAACCGTCAAATCGGTGGCTGTAGCTGCCAATGCGGAAATATATGAAGAGGCAGTGGCTGCATTGACTATGTTGGGATTTGCACAGGCACCTTCTCAAAAGGTGACCGCGCAGATTCTCAAGGAGGAACCGGATGCACCTGTGGAAAAAGTGATTAAACTTGCTTTAAAGCGACTTTAAATCAGGATGTTATTGTTTGCCAGTACTTCCTTGGCTGTACTGTAGTACTTTCCTGGCAGTATTGGAGTACTCCCGCGGAAGTACTGAAGTACTGCTTAGGGAGTACTGAGCGGTGTGGTTGGTCTTCGCGTGAAAGGGCGCCGCACCCTCAAAGAGTGTTTCTTCTGTTTTGAAGCAATGCATTTTTTTTGTTCCTTTGTGAAGTTTATTGATTAAAAATTAAGTAGCATGACATTTGCGAGTATTGTATGGGATGTGGATCCGGTGCTGGTTCATTTGGGTTCGCTCGAAATCCGTTGGTACGGGCTGATGTGGGGGCTGGGATTTATTCTGGCTTACGAAATGGTCTCCCGTTTGTTTAAGAAGGAAGGGTATCCGGAAAACTGGGCTGACAAACTGTTTGTATATTGTATTGTCAGCAGTGTAATTGGAGCTCGTCTGGGGCACTGCCTGTTTTATGAATGGGATTATTATGGAGCGCATCCGGCAGAAATCCTGAAAATTTGGAAAGGCGGACTGGCCAGTCACGGAGGTGTATTTGCCTTGATACTGGCTTTAATCTGGTATTCTAAGACAGTGACGAAAAAAAACGTGTGGTGGTTGTTCGACCGTATGATACCTGCCGTAGCGGTGGTTTGTATGTGTATCCGTTTCGGTAACCTGATGAACTCCGAGATTTTCGGTTATCCTACAACTTTACCATGGGGATTTGAGTTTGTCCGCTCGCGTGAATGGCAGGAATTATACAATCAGAATGGAGTGGCACAGGCTTGTCATCCTACCCAGATTTATGAAATGCTTTATTGTCTGGTGGCACTGGTCGTGTCGTGGTTCATGTATCACAAGCTTCATCTAGGAAAACGAATCGGATTGACTACGGGCGTTTCTTTGCTAATCTTTTTCGGTGCCCGTTTCGGATTGGAATTCATGAAGAATCCACAGGTAGCTGAAGAAGTAGGCATGACGTTGAACATCGGACAATGGCTGAGTGTACCATTGATATTGTTAGGTATATATCTGATTGCAACCAGCGGAAAACGGAAAGAAACTTTTTGAGTCTGTCTTTTGTTAAGAGGCTGAAATGTAGTATCTTATAAATGTTTCCTCCCGTAGCACTTTTGTTTCCTTGTAACGAAAATGCAACGGGAGGAAACATTTTTTTTATATCCTTGGGCTTGTGCACAATACATTTGCGATGTCGTTCCTTAGCGAAGTGATTGTTATGAGAACGTACATACGTGTTTTAATTATGTTGAACTTATTTTTAATGCAAACAATGGAAAGCATGAAAAGAACATTTTTTCTTACATGTCTGTTTCTGATGACATGTTTGATGATGCAGGCACAAAACTTGCAGGTGTCTGGTACTGTTGTTTCCAAATCCGATGGGCTGCCTGTTATTGGAGCAACAGTGCTGGAATTGGGAACAACGAATGGTACAATTACTGATTTTGACGGTAAGTTTTCTTTATCGGTGAAGAAAGGGGCTGAGGTTGTAATTTCTTACGTAGGTTTTAAGTCCCAGACATTAAAAGCCAATGGAGTTTTGAATGTAGTGCTGGAAGAAGACTCTGAAATGTTGGAAGAAGTAGTTGTGACTGGGTATACAACTCAGCGTAAGGCTGATTTGACAGGTGCTGTTTCTATGGTAAGTATGGATGACATTTCGAAACAGAACGAAAACAATCCGATGAAAGCTTTGCAGGGACGTGTGCCGGGTATGAACATTACTTCTGACGGTAATCCTAGTGGTTCTACAACAATCCGTATCCGGGGTATCGGAACCTTGAATAACAATGATCCTCTTTATATTATTGATGGTGTACCGACAAAGGGAGGTATGCATGAATTGAATGGCAATGATATTGAGTCGATTCAGGTGCTGAAAGATGCGGCATCGGCTTCTATTTATGGTTCTCGTGCGGCCAATGGAGTAATTATTATTACTACAAAAAAGGGAAAAGAGGGGCAGTTGAAAATTAATTTTGATGCGTCAGTTTCTGCTTCTATGTATAATAATAAGATGGAAGTGCTGAACGCGGAAGAATATGGCAGGGCGATGTGGCAGGCATACGTCAATGGTGGTCAAGATCCTAATACAAATGCTTTGGGGTATAGATATGATTGGGGATATGATGCTAATGGTTATCCGCAATTGAATGGTATCAGCATGTCGCGTTTCCTTGATTCCGGCAATACGGTTCCTTCTGCCGATACGGACTGGTTTGACGAGACTACCCGTACTGGTGTGATTCAGCAATACAATGTTTCTGTTAGTAACGGTTCAGAGAAAGGAACTTCTTTTTTCTCTTTAGGATATTACAAGAATAAAGGTATTATCAACGAGAGTGATTTCGAACGTTTTTCCGCACGTATGAATTCAGAGTATCATTTGATTGATAAGATTCTGACAGTAGGGGAGCATTTCACATTAAATCGTACATCTGAGGTTCAGGCTCCTGGTGGTTTCTTGCAGAATGTGCTTCAGTTCAATCCTTCTTTGCCTGTATATGATGTGAATGGCGAGTATGCGGGGCCTGTAGGGGGGTATCCAGACCGTGAGAATCCGGTGGCACGTCTGGAACGCAATTCTAATAACCGTTATACGTACTGGCGTATGTTTGGTGACGCATACATTAATCTGAATCCATTCAAAGGATTCAACATCCGTTCTACTTTCGGACTGGACTATTCTCAGAAACAGCAACGTATCTTTACGTTTCCGGTGACGGAAGGTAATGTGGCGAATGACAAGAATGCGGTGGAAGCCAAACAAGAACATTGGACAAAATGGATGTGGAATGCCATTGCCACATATAATCTGGAAATAGGAAAACACCGTGGCGATGCAATGGTTGGTATAGAGTTGAACCGTGAAGATGATAGCTGGTTCTCGGGCTATAAGGAAGAATTTACTATTTTGAATACAGATTTTATGTGGCCGGATGCAGGTGTGGGCACAGCTCAGGCATACGGTTCGGGTGAAGGATATTCGTTGGTGTCATTTTTCGGCAAGTTGAACTATACGTATGATGATAAATATCTGGCGTCTCTGACAATACGCCGTGACGGTTCTTCACGTTTCGGTAAAAACAACCGTTATGCGACATTCCCTTCAGTTTCTCTCGGATGGCGTCTCAGCCGTGAAAATTTCTTGAAAGATGTGTCTTGGCTTGATGATTTGAAAATCCGTGCTTCATGGGGACAGACTGGTAATCAGGAGATTTCTAATATCGCCCGTTACACGATTTATGTGCCTAATTACGGTGTGACTGAATCAGGAGGCCAAAGTTACGGAACCTCGTATGACATTGCCGGAACGAACGGAGGAAGCATTCTGCAATCCGGTTTCAAACGTAACCAGATTGGAAATGATGATATTAAATGGGAGACAACAACCCAGACTAATCTAGGTCTTGATTTCTCTTTCTTCAATCAGAGTTTATACGGATCGTTCGATTGGTATTGGAAAAAGACTACGGATATTCTTGTGCAGATGGCAGGTATTGCAGCCATGGGTGAGGGAAGTTCGCAATGGATTAATGCCGGAGAGATGGAGAACAAAGGGTTTGAACTGAATCTTGGTTACAGGAATACAACGGCTTTTGGCTTAAAATACGATTTGAACGCGAACATTTCTGCCTATCGTAACAAGATAACGGCTCTTCCCGCCACGGTTGCAGCAAACGGAACCTTCGGTGGTAATGGGGTTGAAAGTGTAATCGGCCATCCGAACGGCTCGCAAGTGGGTTATGTGGCCGACGGAATATTTAAATCGCAAGAAGAGATTGACAATCATGCTACTCAGGAAGGTGCCGGATTGGGACGTATCCGTTGGCGTGACCTCGACGGGAATGGGGTGATTAATGAAAAAGACCAGCAATGGATTTATGACCCGACTCCAGCTTTCAGCTATGGGCTTAACGTTTATCTCGAATACAAGAATTTCGATCTGACCATGTTCTGGCAGGGTGTGCAGGGAGTGGACGTTATCAGTGATTTGAAAAAAGAAACCGATTTGTGGAGTGGATTGAATATCGGTTTCCTGAATAAAGGTAAACGTGTGCTTGAGGCCTGGTCTCCCACAAATCCTGATTCAGATATTCCGGCTTTGTCCCGTGACGATGTGAACAACGAAAAGCGTGTTTCCACCTATTTTGTGGAGAATGGTTCGTTCTTGAAACTACGTAATATCCAGCTGGGATATAACGTACCTCAGGCATGGGCTCAGAAGATGAAGATGGAGCGGCTGCGCTTGTATGTAAGTGCACAGAATGTGCTAACGATTAAGAGTAAAGAATTTACCGGTGTCGATCCGGAGAATCCTAATTACGGCTATCCGATTCCGTTAAACGTGACTTTTGGTGTGAATGTCAGTTTTTAATGAATGAATTATAGATTTGAAGATTATGAAAAAACTATTATATACTACAGTTTTAGGACTTGCTTTGACTTGTACGGGATGTTCCGATTTCCTGGAAGACCAGGTGCCACAGGGAACAATAGACAATGAACAGCTACAGAATCCGGAATATGTGGACAATCTGGTAATTTCTGCCTATGCTGTATGGATTTCAGCGGAAGACATTAACTCTTCTTTCTCCATGTGGAATTTCGACGTGCGTTCGGACGATGCTTATAAAGGAGGAAACGGAACAGAAGATGGTGATGTGTTTCACAAACTGGAAATCTCTCAAGGTATTATGACCACGGACTGGAACATCAGTGATATGTGGCAGCGTTTGTATAATTGCATTTCACGTGTAAATGCAGCCTTGCAACTGTTGAACCAATTGGATGAAAGTACATATCCGCTAAAACAGCAGCGTATTGCCGAGATGCGTTTCCTGCGCGGTCACGGACATTTCTTGTTGAAACAGCTGTATAAGAACATTGTATTTGCGAACGATGAAAATCTTTCTCCTGAAGAATACAATAACCTGTCGAATACGGCTTATACGAATGATGAAGGATGGCAGCTGATTGCGGATGATTTCCAGTTCGCATACGACAATTTGCCTGATACGCAAGCAGACAAAGGACGTCCCACAAAAGCAGCAGCGGCGGCTTATCTGGCAAAGACCTATCTGTATAAAGCCTACCGTCAGGATAACCCGGAGAGCAATGAAGTGACAGGTATCAATGCAGACGATTTGAAGAAAGTAGTTCAGTATACGGAAAAGGGCATCATGTCGGCAGGGGGGTACGCTTTGGAACCGGACTTCCATAATAATTTTCGTCCGGAGCCTCAATATGAAAACGGTCCGGAGTCTTTATGGGCAATGCAGTATTCCATGAATGATGGTACGACCAATGGTAACTGTAACTGGTCGTATGGTCTGATTGTCCCGAACATACCGGGTGTCACCGACGGAGGATGTGACTTCTATAAGCCGAGCCAGAATCTGGTGAACGCTTTCCGTACCGACGCAAATGGCCATCCTTATCTGGATACCTTCAATGACAAGGATTATGACAAAGCGGAAGATACAGCCGACCCTCGTCTGTTCCTGACTGTAGGTATGCCCGGATTCCCGTATGAATTCAATACAAACTATATGATGGATAATTCATCCACATGGAGCAGAAGCAACGGCTTGTACGGATATTATGTGACTCTGAAACATAATGTAGACCCAGACGGTGACTATCTGATAAAAGGAGCCTGGTGGGGAAGCCCGATGAACCATATTGTACTTCGTTATGCGGACGTGTTGCTGATGCGGGCAGAAGCTTTAATTCAGTTGAATGACGGACGTATTGCTGAGGCGGTAAGTCTTATCAATGAAGTCCGTAACAGGGCAAAGCAGAGTACGGCAATGATTTCTGATTATCCTGCCAGGTATAATGTAAACTTCAATGTGCAGCCATACAATGGTACTTATTCACAGGAAGAAGCTTTGAAGATGCTGAAATTTGAGCGTCGTGTGGAACTGGCGATGGAAAGCGACCGTTTCTTTGATTTGGTTCGTTGGGGTGAAGCATCTGAGGTGCTGAATAAATATTATGCGGGTGAAGCAGATAATTGTACAATTTATTCGAATGCTTCGTTTACAAAGAACAAGAATGAATACCTGCCTATTCCGTTTGCACAAATCAGTGCCAGCAACGGGCATTATACACAGAATTGTGGAGGTTGGTAAAATTTTAAAAAGACAATAACAATGAAACAGATAATAAGACAATTTACGGTTCTTTTCCTTGTGATGGCTGTGGTAATCACAACGGGTGGATGCAGTGACGATAATAAATCGAGTCTACAGTTAGATAAAGATGTATGGCTGACGGTCTTTGAACTGGACAGTTATCCGGGGGTAATTGATAATACAACATGTACGGTTGTGGTAGGAGTTCCCGAATCATATAATACTGATGAGATGAAAGTGACGGCTATCGAGACTTCCGAAAGTGCAGTTGCTTCAATGAGAGCAGGTGATGTGGCTAACTTTTCTTTTCCTCAAACGGTGCGCGTGACCAGTGGAAATACTTTCCTGGACTATACGGTAACAGTGAAGCACGATGAGGCAAGAATCACTTCGTTCGAGTTGAACGGCAGTTATAAGGGAATTATCAACGAAGGAAATCATACGATTCTGGTCTATGTGCCGACAACGGTGAAGGTGACGGATTTAATTCCTGCGATTGAAGTATCCGAAGGGGCTGAAGTTTCTCCACTTTCTGGACAGGCTGTCGATTTTACAAATCCTGTAGAGTTTACGGTAACTTGCCAGAGTGCGAAAACAGTTTATACAGTGACTGTGATTCAGTCGGATTCTCCGAGTGCGGTTTATGTAGGCTTGGCTGCTACAATTGATGAATTGAATCCAGAAGAGAAGGAAGCAGCTAACTGGATGTTGCAGAATGTGCCGAATGCCCGTTATGTTTCATTTGAAGAAGTACGTACTAATGCGGTGGATTTGGATGAATGCAAGGTGATGTGGTGGCACTTCCACGTTGACGAAACGATAGACAATGTGGATAATTTTAGGAATCGTGCTGCTGATGCGATTTCTGCTTCTACGAGTATGAAAGAGTTTTATCAGAATGGCGGCAGTCTGCTGCTTACCCGTTATGCTACGTTCTATCCGGCAGTGCTGGGCGTAACCGATGAAAGTGTGTTCCCTAACAATTGTTGGTTGGGAAGAGCTGAAAGCAATCCGGAGATAACAACGGGTGCATGGAGCTTTGTGAAACAGACCGGACATGAGAATCATCCGATTTATGCAAACTTGGTTTCCGGGGCAGAAGCAAATAGGGTTTACACTTGTGATACAGGCTATGGCATAACCAATACAACGGCACAGTGGATTACTAAAGAAAAAGAAGACTGGAGCACTTATATAGACTATAACGATTGGAGAACAAAGACCGGTGCGATTGATCTGGCTTATGGCGATCCGAACACAGTTGTCATTTGGGAATTTGAACCCAAAGATAATAAAGGAAGAATCTTGTGTATCGGGTCGGGCTGTTATGATTGGTATACAACAACAGATGCTTCCAATGACCAGTATCACGGCAATGTGGCAACGATGACTCTTAATGCAATCAATTATCTGAAAGGTGAATAATTATAAACAATGTAAAGTATGAAAACAATGATATATTCTTTAGCTTTAACCGCTTTGTTGTTGCCGTTGGGCAGCTGCAGCGATGACGACAGTCCGGTTCTGACACAGAAAGACTGGGACGGTACGGCAACTTATTTTGCATCGACCGATGAAATGACTTTCGCTACATATTATAAGCCGTACGTGGGATATGTGGGCGACCCGATGCCGTTCTATGATCCGGTGGCACAGGATTTCAAGGTGTTATATCTTCAGGATTTTCGTCCGAATCCAGAAACTTACCATCCCATCTGGGGAGTAAGCACTAAAGATGCCGCTTCATATACTTCTATGGGAGAAGTGATTCCTACCGGAACAGCGGCTGAGCCTGATGCGGCAATCGGTACGGGAAGCACAATTTATAATGAGTCGGAAAAGATGTATTATACATTCTATACCGGACATACGGCAAGTCAGGAGGTGGTCATGGTGGCTACTTCCTCCGACTTCAAGCAATGGACGAAGGACCGGAGCTTTTATCTGCAAGGCGCGGATTATGGTTATAGCGTAAGGGACTTCCGTGATCCGTTTGTGTTCAAGGGTGACGATGGCCAGTTCCACATGCTGGTGTCTACCATGCAGGGCACAAAAGGCGTGTTGGTGGAATTTGTTTCTCCGAATCTGAAATCATGGGAGCATAAAGGTGTGTTCATGACCATGATGTGGGATCGTTTCTATGAGTGTCCCGATGTGTTCAAGATGGGCGACTGGTGGTATCTGGTTTATTCCGAGAAACATGCGGCAATCCGTAAGGTGCAGTATTTCAAGGGACGGACTTTGGATGAACTGAAAGCGACTACTGCGAATGATGCAGGCATTTGGCCGGACAATCACGAAGGTTTCTTGGACTCGCGCGGCTTCTATGCCGGAAAGACAGCTTCGGACGGTACGAACCGTTATATCTGGGGGTGGTGTCCGACCCGTTCAGGAAACGACAATACAGAGGTCGGTGCCTCACCTAACGAACCGGAATGGGCAGGAAATCTGGTGGCTCATAAGATAATCCAACACGAGGACGGTACGCTTACTTTAGGTGCGGTGGAAGGAATCGACAAGAAGTATGTATCGGAGCAGGAAGTAAAGATAATGGCGCAAAGCGAATCGGGTGTGACAGCCAACAACGGTGTCTATACGATGACGGGCGATTCATACCTGTTGTTCAACAGGTTGCAGGTACACAATAAAATTTCGTTTACGGTCAAGACGTCTTCTGCTACTGACAAGTTCGGCTTTTCGCTGGTTCGCGGAACGGATTCCAAGAAGTATTATTCGGTGATTGTCAATCCGGAATCAGATGTAAAGCGGAAACTCAACTTTGAAGAAGAAGGAGAGGAAGGAAAAGGCTTTATTGACGGCATTGATGGTTACATATTCGATACGCCGGCGGATAACATCTATCATATAACGGTTTATACGGATAATTCAATCTGTGTGGTTTATATAAATGACAATGTGGCCTATACCAATCGTATCTACGGTATGCAAAAAAACTGTTGGTCAGTCAATAATTATGGTGGTTCGATTGAGGTGAGCGACATTAAGGTAAGCGTTCAGGAATGAAAATAAACATTAACTTTAAAAATAAAAGGAAGTATGAAAACTATGAAACACTCTATGGTTGCAGCATTGGCACTGGCATTGGTGGCATGCGGTGACGAAAATGAATTGGCAAGTGATGTACAGGCACTGGACAGCCCGGAGGAAGTCAGCTTTTCAGCCGGCATTCTGAGCCGTGCGTCAGGAAGCAGTTGGGATGCAGAAGACAAGGTTGGCATCTCGGCAACGGGTGGCGGCACGTCTTACTCCAACGTGCAGTATCAGGTGGCTGAGGCGGGTGCTTCGGTTGCTTTCAATCCGGTGGCTGAGGCCATCTGCTATACAGCTGATGCTCCTATGTCGTTTACTGCTTATTATCCTTATGCCGAAACGCTGGACAATGGCTTTATCTATAAGAATACAACGGAGACGCAGGAGGGCGTTGACTTCTTATGGTCAAGCGTGAACAACCGTCCTTATTCGGAAGCTCTGGTGGTAAGCTTCACTTTCCGCCATCAGATGGCATTGTTGGAAGTGCAGGTCACTTCTGATGAAGATTTGTCCGGACAGAATGTGGTGATTGGTGGATTGAAGCATGACGGTGGTTTCAATACGGTCATAGGTGAAGCGAAGCCCAAAGCCGAAGCTCAAGCACAGGACTGGACAGTCGGGACTGCCGTCTCTGGTACGGAATTTGAGTTCTCCGGCTTTATCTATCCGCAGGATGCCAACGAACTGGCGGTAAAGATAGGTGAGCAGGAAGCGAAACTGTCATTAGGACAGAATATGTTTCAGGCAGGATATAAATACACTGTGACCGCCACGATAGATGACGGAAAAATCAGTGCGCAGATTACGATAAACGGCAATACCATTGAAGGTTGGAAGGATGCCGCCGGGAAAATCGCTTTTATTGGTGATGCGGAAACTTCGGATGCCCTCAATGACGAAGAAAAAGCGGCCTATACTTGGCTGACATCCAATTATACGAATGTGACAGTTGATTATATTCCGGTTACAAAGGCGAATGCGGATTTGAGTGATTACTTGATGGTGTGGGCGCATTGGAATGAGATTGTAGTGAACGATGCTGCATATAATATAGATGAGGCTGTCAAGTCATACTATGCGGCTGGTGGGAATATCCTTGCTTCACGTGAAGCGGTGACCAAACTGATTGCATGGGGTGTTATACCTAGCGGAAGAGGAATTACGGAATTTGCCAGAGATGCAGTGACAGAGACGTTAGGCTATGCTCCAGGAATTGAAATTGTAGCCACGGAGCATCCTATGTTTGATGGGTTTGCAGGAACTCATGTAAACTTGCGTCCGAATGGTTTCTATTCTGAGAAAAAGATGCTTTTCTGGAAGTTTGGAGAGGATGCAAACGATGAAACAGGTAAAAAAGAATGGACTGGGGCAACCGGTGCAACCGTCCTCGCTCAGAATGGTAGTGAAAAAAACACCGTCACCATGGCCGAGTTCACAAACACAGCCGAAGGCAATGTGATTGCAATCGGTGACCCCGCTTTTGAATGGAACAAGGCAAGCGAAGAGGCTGAAACAACTGAAATCCAGAACCTTTACAAGCTTGCGAAGAATACGATTGATTATTTGATGCAGGAATAAAAGGTGAAAGCGATGAAACATTACAATTTGTCTGCTGCCAGAAAAACGTTGTGCATGGGAATCTTTCTGTGTACCGGCCTCATGGCCGGTGCGCAGGGAAACCTGCAGATTCGTCATCTGGCCAACGAGCAGAACATCCTCACATTGAAGGAGGAGAAGAAGTATTTGCTTCTCCCCGTACAGGACAATGCACCGGAAGGTAAGATTTACATTGTAGTCAATAACCTTCACACGGGTAGTGGAATTAATGTCCGTCTGGCGCGCGAGAAAGTGGATTATTATGTGCCGCTCGATTTGTCGGCATATAAAGGAAAAGAGTTTTCAATAGATGTACAGAATATGCCTGAAGGCTCGCTTTGCTGGAAGAAGATGAAACTGTCGGACACGTTCGATATGACGAACCGTGAGAAGTTCCGTCCGGTGTATCACCATACTCCGGCCTACGGTTGGATGAACGACCCGAACGGTATGTTCTACAAGGACGGCGTATGGCATCTGTACTTCCAACACAATCCATACGGCTCTACGTGGGGGAACATGACGTGGGGACACTCCACGAGTACCGACCTTGTGAACTGGAAGTTCGAAGGAACGCCTGTTGTGCCCGATGCATGGGGCTCCATATTCAGCGGCTCGGCGGTGATAGACGAGAATAATACGGCAGGATTCGGCAAAGGAGCAGTGGTGGCTTTCTACACTTCTGCCAAGCCGACACCCTGGGGTGATTGTCAGACGCAGAGCATGGCATACAGCACGGACAACGGAATGACCTTTACCAAATACGAGAACAATCCGGTAGTTACTTCCACAAAGCGTGACTTCCGCGACCCGAAAGTGTTCTGGTATGCACCCGGCAAGCATTGGGTGATGATTCTGGCCGGCGGTCAGGAGATGGATATTTATTCTTCGAAGAACCTGAAAGAGTGGAAGTATGAGAGCAGTTTCGGAGCGAAGCAAGGAGCGCACGGTGGAGTGTGGGAATGTCCTGACTTGGTGGAACTTCCTGTGGAAGGCACGAAGGAAAAGCGTTGGGTGCTTATCTGCAACATCAATCCGGGCGGGCCGTTCGGAGGGAATGCCGCACAGTACTTTGTAGGTACATTCAATGGCAAAAAGTTCGTGAATGAATCGCCCACACAGACCAAATGGATGGACTGGGGGAAAGACCACTACGCGACAGTTACTTTCAGCAATGCGCCTGACGGACGCTGCGTGGCTCTGGGATGGATGAGCAACTGGCAGTATCAGAATGTGCTTCCGACCATGCAGTTCCGTGGGGCGAATACGATTGCCCGTGACCTTACTCTTTATCGGCAAGATGGTGAACTGTGGTTGCGTTGTGCTCCTTCTGTCGAAATAGAACAGGCTAGAAAGGAAAAGGTCGATATAAAGCCGTTTAAAGTGAAGGATGCTTATGAGATAGCCAGTCTGTTGAAGGACAACGACGGAGCCTACGAAATAGAGATGACGATAAAGAACTCCGGTGCATCGAAAATCATGTTTGCCTTGTTGAATGAAAAAGATGAAAAAGTGAACATGTATTACGACATCATGCGCAAGCAGTTCGTGATGGACCGTAGTGAGAGTGGAAAAGTGGACTTCAGTGTGGACTTCCCTGCCGTGACGGTGGCTCCGGTGTTTGAAACTGACGACATTACCCTGCGTCTCTTTGTCGACCGTTCCAGCATTGAGGCTTTCGGTGAGAACGGCAAGTTTGTGATGACCAATCAGGTTTTTCCGTCCGAGCCATACAACAGGATGTCGTTTGTTTCTGACCGTGGCAATTTTACGGTGAAATCAATGACGGTCTATCGGATTAATTAAGAATGAAGAATTAATAATGAAAAATTAAGAATGAAGAATGATGAAAAATGAACAAAGAAGAATGAATAGAGGGGAGCGAAATGCTCCAGACCGTTATTAATTCTTCATTCTTAATTCAATAATTAACTATTAACTGAACAAAATGACTACTGAAAATAAAATGAAATATGCCAAGCTGGTTCCCGTAATGCTGTGCTTCTTTGCGATGGGTTTTGTTGACCTGGTGGGAATCGCTTCAAATTATGTGAAGGCGGATTTGGGATTAAGCGATTCGCAGGCCAATATCTTTCCTTCGCTGGTGTTCTTCTGGTTTTTGATTTTTTCTGTGCCTACGGGCATATTGATGAATCGTATCGGCCGAAAGAAGACGGTGCTGCTCAGTCTTGTGGTGACATTTGCTTCGCTTCTCATCCCGATGTTTGGCGACAGTTATGGAGTGATGCTTTGTTCGTTCTCTCTGCTTGGCATTGGAAACGCGTTGATGCAGACTTCGCTCAATCCGTTGTTGAGTAACATCATTCCGGGCGACCGTCTGGCCAGTACGCTGACTTTCGGTCAGTTTGTGAAGGCCATTGCTTCGTTCCTTGCTCCTTATATTGCGATGTGGGGGGCGGTGCAGAGCATTCCTACCTTCGGATTGGGCTGGCGTGTGCTGTTCCCCATTTATATGGTCATTGCGGTGTTTGCTATCTTTTTCCTTTCGGCTACGCCTATCGAAGAAGAGGAAGCGGACAGTGCATCGGGTTTTAAAGCCTGTTTAAAGTTGCTTGGAAAGCCGTTTATATTGCTTTCATTTCTCGGCATCATGTGTCATGTGGGAATTGATGTGGGTACGAACACTACCGCCCCGAAAATTCTGATGGAACGGGTGGGCATGAGTCTGACGGAAGCCGGATTCGCTACGAGCCTTTATTTCATTTTCCGTACGTTGGGATGTTTCTCCGGAGCTTTCATCTTGCGTGCCGTGTCTGCCCGGTTGTTTTTCCTGGTCAGCGTGTGCTGTATGTTGTTGGCTATGGCTGGGCTGTTTGCGTTCCATTCGCTTGCTGTTATATATATATGTATTGCTTTAATCGGATTCGGAAATTCGAATGTGTTTTCTATCGTGTTTTCGCAGGCCCTGCTCGCTCAGCCCGACAAGAAGAACGAAGTGTCCGGCCTGATGATTATGGGATTGTTTGGAGGTACGATATTCCCGTTGCTGATGGGATTCGCCAGCGATGCGGTAGGCCAGGACGGCGCGGTTGCCGTGATGACGGTCGGCGTGATTTATCTTTTGTTTTATACTTTGAAAATCAAACATTAACTTTATTGTCATGAATAACACTATTGTAGTTGGAATGGGTGAAGCGCTTTGGGATGTGCTTCCGGAAGGCAAGAAACTGGGCGGGGCTCCGGCTAATTTCGCTTATCATGTATCTCAGTTTGGTCTGGACAGCCGTGTGGTCAGTGCCGTGGGCGATGACAAACTGGGAGTTGAGATATTAGACAATTTCCGTGAAAAGCAACTGAACTGTATGATTGAGATTGTACCCTATCCTACTGGTACGGTGCAGGTGGAGCTGGATGCGGAAGGAATTCCTTGTTATGATATAAAGGAAGGTGTGGCGTGGGATAACATTCCTTATACCCCGGCACTGGAAGGGCTGGCCAGGCAGACCACAGCCGTTTGTTTTGGTTCACTGGCTCAGCGGAGCGTGGTTTCCAGAGAAACCATCAATCAATTCCTCGATGCCATGCCGAAGGAAGGCACGTTGAAAGTCTTTGACATTAACCTTCGTCAGGGATTTTATACCAAGGAAGTGCTCTGCAATTCTTTCCATAAATGTAATGTGCTGAAAATAAATGATGAAGAACTTGTCACTGTGAGCCGTATGTTCGGCTATCCGGGTATTGACCTGCAGGACAAGTGCTGGATTCTGCTGGCAAAATATAATTTGAAGATGTTGATTCTGACTTGTGGTGTGAACGGAAGCTATGTCTTTACTCCGGGTAATGTATCATTTGTAGAAACTCCGAAGGTAAATGTAGCCGATACGGTAGGTGCAGGTGATTCATTCACTGCTACTTTTGTGGCTTCTATCTTGAAAGGAAAGACCGTACGCGAAGCGCATGAACTGGCAGTAGAGGCTTCGGCATTTGTATGTACCCAGAATGGGGCTATGCCGGAATTCCCTCTGTACTTGAAGGAAAAAATTTAAGCTATATAGTTTATCTTGTGAAAAATCTCCGGAAGTATGTTTCTGTACTTCCGGAGATTTTTTTGTCTGATAAGATTTGGAAGCCTGCTGAAGATAATGACGCTTCGGCTTTGTCTGTTTTATGTTTTCCGCGTGAAAACCATACGTTTCCCGAAGCGAAAACGTAGGGTTCTCACACGGAAAACGTATGGTTCCGCTTCGGGAGACATAAAAAGAGTAGAGCCGTTGAACGAAAAATTGTGGGTCGGTTTCGTGATTTTTGTATCTGTCAGACTGTATAAATCGCTGCGATTTTCATACATTTGCAGAAATAGATATAAAATTATGAAACATTTAGTCTGTGGTTGGATAGGTGTGATTTGCTTGCTGGTGTTGTCTGTAGCTTGCTCCCGAAAGGAGGCGGACTATACGATAGCCGTATCACAATGTAGTGAAGATGATTGGCGTGCCCAGATGAACAAAGAGATTCTTCGGGAAGCTCTGTTTTATCCGGGGGTAAATGTGGAGGTTTATCAGGCTCATGATGATAATACCCATCAGATTAAGGATATAGAATCTTTGATTGAAAGAAAAGTCGATTTGCTGATTGTTGCCCCTAATGAAGCCGAAGCTATTACGCCGGTGATTGAGAAGGCATACGATGCAGGAATTCCTGTCATTCTGGTCGACCGGAAAATCAATTCTAAAAAATATACCGCCTATGTAGGTGCTGACAATTATGAAATTGGCCGTAAGGCAGGTGAATATATAGCAGACCGTTTAGGAGGAAAGGGACGGGTAATAGAGATTACCGGACTGAGAGGTTCTACTCCAGCCGTGGAGCGTCATCGGGGGATGATGGAAGCCCTGAAGGCCGCTCCGGAGGTGCAGGTGGTGGCATCTGCAGAAGCCGGATGGTTCCGGCAGAAGGCTGGGGAGGTGATGGATACGTTACTGGATGCTCACCCACAAGTAAACCTGGTCTTTGCACAGAACGACCGGATGGCTATCGGGGCGTATGAGAAGGCACGTCAGAAGAATCGTGCCGGACAGATTGCGTTTGTGGGAGTTGATGCGGTAGCCGGCGGAGTGGAAAGTGTGGCGGAAGGCAAACTGGATGCTACCTTCATTTATCCTACAGGAGGTGATAAGGTGATTCAGGTAGCCATGGCTATACTGCGTGGCGAACCCTATCAGCGAGAAAATATACTTTCTACCGCGTTGGTAAATCGTGCCAACGCCCGTGTGATGCAGATGCAGATGAAGCATATTCTGACGCTGGACCAGAAAATTGAGCTTTTAAATCATCAGCTGGATGATTATTTCCTTCGTTACTCCGCACAAACAATGTTCTTATATGCCTGTGTGGTGATATTGATTCTGGCCGGATTCTTGTTCTTTTTCCTGGTACGTGCCTTTTGGGTAAAGAACCGGATGAATACGGAATTGTCTACCCAGAAGCAGCAATTGGAACAGCAGCGTGACCAGTTGCAGGAACAACGTGACCAGCTGATTGCATTGTCGCGTCAGTTGGAAGAAGCTACACATGCCAAGCTGGCCTTCTTTACCAGTGTGTCGCATGATTTCCGTACACCGTTGACTTTGATTGCAGACCCTATCAACCAGTTGCTGGAGGAAAAGCATTTAGGTGAGAGGGAGCGGAATATGCTGGAGATTGTGCGGAAAAATGTCGCAGTCTTATTGAGATTGATTACTCAGATTCTGGATTTCCAGAAATATGAACATGGCAAACTGGCTTTGCGGCTTTCTGAATTTAATGCGCTGGAATGTATAAAGGATTGGACAGAGGCATTCCATACTTTGGCGTTCCGGAAACATATTCAGTTTGAAGTGAAGGCGGAAGGAGATGTGGCGCAGTATGTGATGGTGGCCGATGCGGAAAAGATAGAGCGCATTACCTACAACTTATTGTCCAATGCCTTTAAATTTACTCCGGAAAAAGGGGAGATAAAGGTGGTGCTTTCGCGGATAGAGAAAGATGGCCAACCATGCTTGTGTATGGAAGTCAGCGATACAGGTATTGGCATGTCCGAAGAACATATACATCACGTGTTTGAACGTTTTTATCAGATAGATGCACAGCATACAGGTTCCGGACTGGGACTGGCTCTGGTAGAGGCTTTTGTGCAGTTGCATAAGGGGACAGTGCGGGTAGAGAGCGAGAAAGGAAAAGGCACATGTTTCCGGGTTGTACTTCCTATGAAGCAGGAAGGAGAGGTGAAGGAGGTGATAGAGAAAAATGAATCCTTGAAAAACCTGCAGGAAGGAGCTGTGCTGGATGCCGGACAAGAAACCTTGCATCAGTGGGTTGAAAACGTGGAAGTAGACGGAGCGTCAGATAAGGAAGTGGTGCTGGTCATTGACGACAATCAGGATGTACGTGACTACGTGAAGATGTTGCTGCAGGATAAATATACCGTGATTGAAGCGGTAAATGGGCAGGAAGGTATAAGACAGGCCATGAAGTATGTGCCGGACGTAGTGGTGTGCGATGTCATGATGCCTATAATGGATGGTATAGAATGCTGTAAACGCTTGAAAAGCGAGTTGCAGACGTCTCATATTCCGGTACTGATGCTGACCGCATACGCTATGGATGAACAGCGGATTCAGGGGTATGATTCGGGCGCAGACTCGTATTTAACGAAACCTTTCAATGCCAAACTCCTGCTGGCACGAATCCGCAACCTGATAGATAACCGGAAACGGTTGAAATCGTTTACAGAAGATGCCACGGCGGTAAGCGGAAAACAGTCGTTGGGCGAAGTGGACAAGGGATTTGTGGAAAAGCTGAAGGCCTTGATTGAGGAAAAAATGAGCAATTCAGATTTGAGTGTAGAAGATTTGGGTGCTGAATTGGGATTGGGGCGCGTGCAGCTATATCGTAAAACGAAATCCTTGACCGGATATGCTCCGAATGAATTGTTGCGTATTGCCCGATTGAAAAAGGCAGCCTCTTTGCTGGCATCCTCTGAAAAGACGGTGGCCGAAATCACCTACGAAGTGGGATTCAGTTCCCCGTCTTACTTCACCCGGTGTTATAAAGACTATTTTGGAGAAAGTCCCAGTGAATTCCTGAAAAGGCGGGATGGGAAAAATTGAGAAGGGAGAGAGATTTTTTCTTACTAACAGAAATAGTTGTATATTTGGGCACTTTTTTGAATAGCTGGTTATGAAACGTATTTTGATATTGATATTCGTGTTGTATGTATGTGGTGCTGCAGGGCGTGCGCAGGATTTGAAAACGCTTTTTGTGGCATTGCCAGATTCCTTGTCACCGCTTTTGACGGAGGTAAACCGGGCCGACTTCGGTGATTTTCTGGAAAGTGGGATGAAGGCAGAGGTGAAGAACCGTTTTGGGAATATGTCGGAAATGACTAAACTGACTTCAGATTATTTGTTCCTGAAAACGACTTCGGCCAGCACCTTGGAACTGAAGCTGCTTCCGCTGAATGACTCCGTGAAAGTGATTTGTGCCGTTTCAACCTATTCGGCTCCGGCAGCTGACAGTCAGATTACTTTTTATGATACGAACTGGCATGAATTGCCGCTTTCCGATTTTTTACAGCTTCCACAAGAAGATGAATTTTATTTGACTCCGGCTTCGACAGCCCAGGCTGACTCCTTGAAGAACCTACGTGCCTATGCCGACATGTACTTGTGGAAGGCTGAATTGTCGTCTGACAAACCGGTGCTCAAGTTCACTTATACTACGCCCGACTATCTGGACAAGGAAACCGCAAAAGATTTAAAGCCTTATTTGAAATCGCAACCCGTTTGTCTGGAGTGGAAAGAGGGAAAATTTGTGGCTCGGGAAGATTGGAATCCTTCGTTAAAGTGATTTTGTTTAATTCTTTGTATTGCTGAATGTTATGTTGTAAAACATTTATTCTATGTTTTGCGTATAAAAATACATGAAAAATCGTTAATCCCTCAGCCGGATATACCGAATTTTTTTTATCTTTGGAACGCTATTTGTAAAGCAGTCAAGCATATCTGCATGAAATGAAGGCAGAAGTGCACTCTGAAAGTGATTTGTTTTAAACCAGTAATGGTATTCTGAATAAGGGTCGGGCTGGAAAAAGGCCATCCGACGGATACTAGCTGAAAAATATAAGGTATAATGATTTTAAAGTGTATTAGAACAGTAGCAATGGCGGCTCTGGCCATGGTCAGTATCAATGTTTCAGGACAAGATCTTCTGGCTCGTCAGGCGCCGATTGACAGAAAATTAAAAGCAGTGGATTCATTAGCCCTGATTCGCCAGATTAAGGCAGAACAGGCAGTATATCCCGCTTACAGTCTTTATCCAAACTGGAACAATGATCGCGTTCATGCTTACGGTGGTAATGTACAGGTTCCAGATAGTTTCCGAATCGATCTGACAGGCTTCTGCATGCCGACAACTCATACAAAAATTACTTCTAAATGCGGTCCGCGCTGGCGGCGTATGCATAACGGATTGGATATAAAGGTTTATATTGGTGATACTATCCGTGCTGCTTTCGACGGGCGTGTGCGCATGGTGAAATATGAACGTAGAGGGTACGGAAAATATGTAGTAATCCGTCATGACAATGGATTGGAAACCATTTACGGACACTTGTCTAAACAGATTGTGGCAGAAGATGAGTATGTAAAGGCGGGTGATCCGATTGGCTTGGGAGGAAATACCGGGCGTTCTACTGGTTCTCACCTTCATTTTGAAACTCGTTTCTTGGGCGAAGTGATAAATCCGGAATTTGTGTTTGATTTTCCGAATCAAGATATTGTGTCAGACAGCTATTTGTTTGTACGTGGTGCCAACCGTTATGCATATCAGCGTACCCGTGCATTGGCAGCTGTTAAATCAGGAAAATCCGGAGCAGCCGAAGCAGAAAAATCGGCTATCCGTTATCATAAAATCCGTAAGGGCGATACATTGGGACGTATCTCTCGCTTGTATCACGTATCCATTGACCGCTTGTGCCAGATTAATGGTATAAAACGTACTACGACGTTGCGTATCGGACAAGTTTTAAGATGTTCTTGATAAGAAAAACAAATTTGCTGAAATAAAAAAGGATGCCATTTCATATAGTTCTGTCGGGGCTGTATGAAATGGCATTTTTATCTCCTTTATTTTTGTGTGCTCTGTGAAAAAACAGTAACTTTGCCACATATTCGAGCATAAAAGATGGAAGAAACCAAGAAACAATTTGAACATGTAATTGCGGTATGCCGTGATTTGTTTGCTAAAAAGTTGCATGATTACGGAGCTGCCTGGCGCATTATGCGACCATCTTCTGTGACGGACCAGATTTTTATTAAGGCAAACCGTATCCGGAGTATTGAAGTGAAAGGTGTGTCCTTGATAGATGAAGGCATTCGTCCGGAGTTTATTGCAATTGTCAATTATGGTATTATCGGGCTTATTCAACTTGAACTGGGCTATGCCGAGAAGGAAGACATCACAGAGGAACGTGCGCTGGAATTATATGATGCGTATGCAGATAAGGCCCTGAAGTTGATGTTGGCTAAGAATCATGATTATGATGAGGCCTGGCGTAGCATGCGTATCACTTCTTATACAGATTTGATTTTGATGAAGATCTATCGAACCAAACAGATAGAATCTTTGAAGGGAGATACGTTGGTGTCAGAAGGCGTGGATGCCAATTATATGGATATGATTAATTATGCCGTTTTCGGATTGATTAAGCTGGAGTTTGGAGAATAAGTTTCTACATAAAGCAGTTGTGGTCTGGAGTAACGTTTGCCGTTTTTTATTGGCTGTCGTTTTTCTGTTCTCCGGATTTGTCAAGGCCAATGACCCTTTGGGCACGGTCTATAAGGTACAGGATTACTTGGAAGCATGGGGACTGCAGAGCCTGAGTGCGGGATATATGCCTTATCTGGCAGCTATGCTCTGTGCCTTGCTTGAGTTTATTCTTGGCATTTATCTGTTCTTTGGGATTCGTCGGAGGGTAGCGCCTTTATTGGTGTTGCTGGTCATGTCTTTCATGACCCCGCTGACACTATGGCTGGCAATCGCCAATCCTATTTCTGACTGTGGTTGTTTTGGCGATGCGGTAGTACTGACCAACTGGGAAACTTTCTTCAAAAACGTAGTGTTGCTTATTGCGGCTATTTCCGTGTTTAAATGGAGGCAGTATATATTCAATCTGGTGACGACAAAGGTGGATTGGCTGATTTCGCTTTACAGCATTTTGTTTATTATCTTCTTCATGCTGTTCTGCCTGCGTTATCTGCCTGTATTTGATTTTCGTCCATATCACGTGGGGGCAGATATCGTGAAAGGTATGACGATTCCTGAAGGTGAGAAGCCTACTGTGTATGAAACGCTTTTTATTTATTCGAAAGACGGAAGGGAGCAAGAATTTACGATTGATAATTTCCCGACAGATACCACGTGGACTTTTGTCGATTCAAAGACTCGGGTGAAGGAGAAGGGCTATGAACCTCCTATTCACGACTTCTCGATTACTTCACTGGAAACGGGAGAGGATTTGACTGATGACATACTCCATAGTGAGCAGTACACCTTTTTGCTTGTGGCACCATGGTTGAAGCAGGCAGACGATAGTGGTATGGATCTGATCAATGAAGTGTATGACTACAGTGTGGAACACGGTTATCGTTTTCTTTGTCTGACGGCCTCCTCGGAACAGGATATTACAGATTGGCAGGAAAATACAGGGGCAGAATATCCGTTTGCATTGATGGATGAGATTACGCTGAAAACGATGATTCGTTCTACCCCGGGATTGGTATTGCTGAAAAAAGGAGTCGTGCTGCGTAAATGGAGTGTTTCCAATCTGCCTGATGAATACCAGTTGAATGCACCGCTGGAGAAACTTCCATTCAGTACATGGAATCCGAAAACTAGTGTACACAAAGTGGTAGAAGTGACCGGCTGGTTTTTGGGACCTTTGCTGTTGCTGACCGTGGTCGACCTGATATGGTTGCGCATAAAAAGCCGCAAAAAGAAAAAAGAGAAAGAGAATAAAAAAGAAACATTATAACTAACCCTTTAAAATTTAAACAAAATGAGAAAAAACATTGTAGCAGGTAACTGGAAGATGAACAAGAACCTGCAGGAAGGTATTGCATTAGCAAAAGAATTGAACGAAGCATTGACAGCAGACAAACCAAACTGCGATGTAATCATCTGTACTCCTTTCATTCACTTGGCTTCTGTAACTCCTTTGGTAGACAGCTCTATCATTGGTGTAGGTGCTGAAAACTGCGCTGACAAAGTATCTGGTGCTTATACTGGTGAAGTTTCTGCAGAAATGGTTGCATCTACAGGTGCTCAGTATGTAATCTTGGGTCACTCTGAACGTCGTGCTTACTATCACGAAACAGTTGAAATCTTGGAAGAAAAAGTTAAATTGGCTTTGGCTAACAACTTGAAACCTATCTTCTGTATCGGTGAAGTATTGGAAGAACGTGAAGCTAACAAACAGAATGAAGTAGTAGAAGCTCAGTTGGCTTCTGTATTCTCTTTGTCTGCTGAAGATTTCGGTAAAGTAATCTTGGCTTACGAACCGGTTTGGGCTATCGGTACAGGTAAGACTGCTACTCCGGAACAGGCTCAGGAAATCCACGCTCACATCCGTTCTTTGGTTGCTGCTAAATACGGTAAGGAAGTAGCTGAAAATACTTCTATCCTGTACGGTGGAAGCTGCAAGCCTTCTAACGCAAAAGAATTGTTCGCTAATCCTGATGTAGACGGTGGTCTGATTGGTGGTGCTGCTTTGAAAGTTGCAGACTTCAAGGGTATCATCGACGCTTTTAAATAATTCTTTTTTGAATTAGTCAGGAGCGACTTATGAGCACAGAGATGATGTGAGGACGTAGTGCCGTCGTATGGTCTCTGTGCTCAATTGACTTTTGTTTTCTATGTCTATCTAAAAATCCGCTTATGCTGAAATATCTTTTATTTGTAGTTTCTGTTTTGTGTGCCGGCGGGGCTTATGCCCAGCAGAACATTATCGAAAGCCTGCAGACCCGTCGGGCAGGAGAAGGTGTAGTGACTATCCACCAAGATGCACAGATTACCTCCTTGATAGGGAAGCGTTATGTGCGTTCTACCAGTTCGGAGCCGGTAAAGACATTAAAAGCTCGTGGATTTCGCGTACAGGTATACGCTGGGAATAATTCCCGTCAGGCGCGTAGTGAAGCGAATAGAGTAGCAACGAAAGTGAAAGAAGAATTTCCGGAACTTCCGGTTTATACTTATTTTCAGCCTCCTCGCTGGCTGTGCCGGGTAGGAGACTTTAAAAGTATTGAAGAAGCACATGTAACCATGCGTAAATTGAAAGCTACAGGAGTTTTTAAGGAAGTGGCTATTGTGCGTGAACAGATTAATATACCTATAGAATAATGATGACAGATACAAATTCGATAAACTGGCCGCAAGAGAAGGTTGAGAAACTGGTTGGGCATTATAAGGAAATCCTTTCTTTGCTGGGTGAAGACCCTGAAAGAGAAGGACTGTTGAAAACCCCTGAGCGTGTAGCAAAAGCCATGCTGACGCTGACTCGCGGATATGAAATGGATCCGAGAGAAGTGCTGAATGCCGCAAAATTCAAGGAACCTTACAGCCAGATGGTGATTGTGAAGGACATTGATTTCTTTTCCATGTGCGAGCATCACATGCTACCGTTCTACGGAAAGGCTCATGTGGCATACATTCCTAACGAATATATTACGGGTCTGAGTAAGATTGCTCGTGTGGTAGATATTTTTTCTCACCGTTTACAGGTGCAGGAACGCATGACGCTTCAAATAAAGGAGTGTATTCAAGAAACACTGAATCCATTAGGCGTAATGGTAGTAGTAGAAGCCAAACACATGTGTATGCAGATGAGAGGAGTGGAAAAGCAGAATTCTGTAACGACTACCTCTGATTTTACAGGTGCATTCAATCAGGCTAAGACGCGCGAAGAGTTCATGAACCTGATTCGTGCAAAATATTAATATGAAAAAGACTATTTCCCCTTTTATCGCAAGTGGAGAGGGGAAATAGCTAACGTAAAATGACGCGGTCGCCTGCTTTTTGTGCCATTGGAATCTGAATTTCTTGCAACTCTTTGTAATGTTGCATGATTTCCTGACATTTCTCCGGATTGTTATAGATGTCCGGATTGGTTAAAGCCTGCAGGGTATGCTTCATTTCTTCTTCAACAATTGATAGCTTGAAATCAATTAACAACCTGGGAACTAACTCATAAAGTCTTTCTTCATCGGTGATGATTGCCTGTCCTTTGGAGTGGTACTTGCTTAGCTGATAGCGGTCGCTGGCCAGTTCTGCGGCCTGTTTGCTGATTTCCGGATCAGGATGAGTCAGAAAATAGCGCTCAGACACAAAGCCTTCGTCATGCAGATGATTCTCTGCTTCTTTTAGGATGCGGCGGTCTAAGGGATAGTGAAACTGCAGTTCATCCTCCTTCAAGCTGGAAGAAATACATTCTATGACAGTGAGCGGTTGCTCTTCTCCGTTTTCATCCTCTAAGTAACACATCACTTTTTCTCCATAGCGGACAATCATTTGTAGGAGGAGCTGTTCCTTCTTGTAGAACAGTTTCTGTTCGTTCCCTTCTAATGGGATATAGGAAAGGTAATTGTCCGTAGGAGCAGGAGTGCTTGTGGGTTGTCCGGCAGGCTGTTCAGCAGTTGGAGGTATATACTCTGCATCTGTTTCCAGAGGAGCTGGAGGAAGTTGAGTCTCATCCGGTATAGGAATCTCTGTCGGCTGTGTCTCCGGGTAAGTAGTCGGAGGAGCTGGTTGGACATCCTGGGTAGCTTGTCGTTGCTTACGCTGGATTTCCTTGTATTTATTTTCCTGTGCCTGCTCTATCAATTTGTTTACCGCTTCTATCAGGATTTTCTCTTCCATTTGCAGAAGCTGGCTGCACTCGCGTGTATATACGGAGCGCACAATAGAGTCAGGTATCACAGAGATACTTTTTACGATACTGGAAATCAGACTGGCACGTTTGATTGGGTCTTTCCCTGCTTCTTCCATCAGCAGGTTCGTCTTGAAACGGATGAAGTCCACTTCGTGCTCATTGATGTAGGCCTGATAGTCGGTGGCATTATGTTTGCGGGCAAAGCTGTCGGGGTCGTCTCCATCGGGGAGCAGACATACCTTGATGTTCATGCCCTCTTCCAGCAGCATGTCAATACCGCGTATGCTGGCCTTGATTCCAGCTCCGTCACCGTCATACAATACCGTAATGTTATTGGTAAAGCGATGAATCAGGCGTATCTGGTCGGAAGTCAATGCCGTACCCGAAGAAGCCACCACGTTTTCAATTCCACTTTGGTGCATGGAAATGACATCGGTATAACCTTCTACTAAGAAACAGCGATCTTGGCGTACAATGGCTTGCTTGGCAAAATAAATACCATAGAGTTCCCGGCTTTTATGGTATATCTCAGACTCCGGAGAGTTGACATACTTCATCTGCACGTTCTTGGTGGCAGCGCTCAATACACGTCCGCCAAAAGCTACCACTTTTCCCGACAAGGTGTGTACGGGGAAAATGACACGCCCCCAGAAACGGTCGCGAAGTGAACCGTCGTCCTTTCTATAGCACAAGCCAGTCTTTACCAGAAACTCTTCCTGATAACCTTTTTGTTTGGCAGTGCGTGCCAGTGCATCGTGACTGTCTGTGCTGTATCCTAACTGGAACTTTTTGATAATGTCATCACGGAATCCTCGGCTGCGTAAGTAGGTCATACCGATACGCTGTCCGTCGATGTGATTATAAAGTATGTCTTGGAAATACTCAGAAGCAAACTGATTGACTACAAACAAACTTTCACGCAAACTATGTGCTTGTTTTTCTTCGTCGGTCAGTTCCCGTTCCTTTACTTCGATGTGATATTTGTTGGCCAGCCACTTCAGTGCCTCGTAGTAAGAAAGTTGTTCGTGCTCCATAATGAAGTGCACCACATTTCCTCCCTTACCGCAACTGAAACATTTGCATAATCCTTTGCTGGGAGATACACTGAAAGAAGGGGTCTTTTCATTGTGGAACGGGCATAGTCCGATGTAGTTCACTCCTCGGCGGCGGAGGGTGACAAACTCGGATACAACATCTACTATTTGTGCGGCGTCCAGTATTCGGTCTATGGTAGCTTGGTCAATCATTTCGAAGGGCGAAAATAATAAAAATAAGTAGAATGTGCAACGGCTTCCGTGTTAGAACATGAACGCGATGGAAGCTCCGAAAGTAAAATTATGCATAGGCGTTCTTTTACTATACGAACGGACTTCCCGGTTACCGTCTTCGTCTGCCCAGGAGTTCTTCAGGTCGTATGTCAGCCGAGGGGAGGCAAAGTCATAGTCGCAATAGAGACGCAGGGCCGCGTTTTCTTTGTAGCGGTAGGCGAGAGAAAGGCCGGTTCCTAATTTGAATGTAGAACTTTTACGGATATGAAGAAATTCTTCATCAATGAAAGTGCTTTGTAGCATTTCCTGAACGCTGAGGCCTTCCTGCTGGATATAGTAATCTACGTCGGCTTTATAGAATTGGTCGTAGGCTTCCTGGCTCACTTTCTGATGGTCGAAAATGGCTGGATTAATCCGTGAAATAGAGTTTAAGGTAAAGTTTGCATTAGTACGTCGTCCGGCTAACAGTTTGCTTCCTATTAAGAAACGGCTGCTGAGCGGATAAGAAAAGTAAAGTCCTAAATCGATGTCGCACATACCTAAATGGTCAGATTCCAGTCCGTCGAGCAGGTACATGTTGACAGGAGCTCCTTCCTTCAATTCATTGTCCAGGTCAAAATGTTTTTTGTTCTCATCGGGAATGTCGGCAATAACAGGTACGGTAGCTACTCTCAGGCGTCCTCCCAAGCCGATATACGCATTGAAAAAGTAAGCTCCTTCTGCGCTGACAACGGTCGATGTACCCGTATGCAGGCGCATCCCTAAAGGAGTTCCTTCTTCTGTGTCATAGAGGTCGGCAGTACGCAAGGTAGAAGGTCCTGTGGCAAATCCCATGTTGAGGCTCAGAAATGAAGGTGCATCGTAACGGTTGAAATGGTGTGTTGACCGCGTTCCGGTAGCATTCTTGTGAAAAATCAGGTCAGAAAAGAAATAGCCTAAGTCCGTTGAAATCATGCCGATTCCAGCTCCTACCAGCACATCGCCAATCCAGTGACGGTTGTTCAGCTGGCGTGTGATACCGGTTATTCCCGCTAAGGTATATCCTCCGATGCTGTACCACGGGCTGAGCATGCCGTATTCTTTATGCAGGATTGTGGCGCACATAAAAGCGGTGGCTGTATGTCCGGAAGGAAATGAATTGTTTGATGAATTGTCCGGACGCATTTCTTTGGTCGTATATTTCAAGGTGTTGACAAAGCCGGCCATCAAGGCTGCTGAGAAAACATTGCTGACTGTGAGTTCCTTCCATGAACTGCGGCTTTCTACTCCAGCTAATTTCATGCCCCATGTAGTAACTAACGGGACATATTGTGTATAATTGTCATATTCGTGGTGAAAGGTCGGCTGGAAGCGATTGCGCAGTGTACGGAAATCCTGGTTTTGTTTTTTGACGATTAATCCGGAAACGATAAAAGGAATTCCCATGTACGAAAAATTTTGCTGGAAAAGTTCCTTTGTTTTCTTTTGTTTCGCAGGAAGAGCCGATGAGGTGAGAGAAGACGTAGAGTCTTGCATCAAAAAATAACTGCTCGCGGGAGTATGTGCACACAGCGAGTGACAGGTCAGTGCTGAAATAAAGAAAAATAATAAAGTGCATATTCTCATTGCTGCCCGTAGTTTTAGAAATACATGGTAAAGAGAGCGGCAAAGGTAGTGCTTTTAAGAGAGCGACTGAAAGTTTTCAGATGTACATTAGGAAAGTATAAATACGTAAAAATGAGATGTTTATAATTTTATATGATGTACAACGACATTGGGGAAGGGCATAAAAAAAGGAGACCGATGATTCAGTCTCCTTTTATATTAATGGAAAATCCGATTATTTAATGTTCGGGTTCAGCTTGTTCCATTCAGCTACTGGAGGAAGAACGCCCATAGCGATTACTTCGTCACGCAGTGCGCACAAGTGTTCGTAGCTCTTATCCAAAGCAGCTTGTTCTTCTGCAGTACCGTTCAAAGCAGCGCAGTGGCAACCGTCAGCAGTGATAGAAGTTTCCCAAGCCATCATGATGTGGTCGTACTTTTCGTTAGAAACGTAAGTACCAGCCGGCCAGCGGAATGCTTTACCACCCATAGCAGCACCAATCATTTCGATAGAAACGTATGACGGGCTCTGGAATGAAGAACGGCCACGCAAGTTGATGATGTTAGCACCACCCTTAGTTACTTTCTGCTGGATTTCAGCCCACTGTTCTTTTGTCAAAGCGTCAGTACCGATGATGTCTGTCAAAGCTTTACCGTTTACTTTAGCAGTAGAAGCAAATACAGCCATCTGTTCGCCGTGACCACCGTAAGTACGGCAGTTTTCAACTGCGTCCATAGAAACGCCGAAGTGTTTAGCCAATTCGCTGCGCAGACGAGTAGAGTCAAGAGCAGCCAAAGTAGTTACCTGACCCGGTTTCAAACCAGAGTACAACAGTGTAATCAAACCTGTGATGTCAGCAGGGTTGAAGATAACTACGATGTGTTTTACATCCGGACAGTACTGTTTTACGTTCTTACCGAATTCTTCTGCGATAGCTGCGTTACCTTTCAACAGGTCTTCACGAGTCATACCAGCTTTACGAGCAGCACCACCTGAGTTTACGATATATTTAGCACCAGTCAGCGCTTCTTTGATATCTGAAGTGAAAGTGATGTTCACACCTTCGAAACCGCAGTGGAACAATTCTTCAGCAACACCTTCCAAACCTGGAGCGTACGGGTCGTACAAGCAGATGTTAGGAGTTAAGCCCATCATGATAGCAGTCTGAGCCATGTTAGAACCGATCATACCGGCAGCACCAACAATGGTAAGTTTTTCGTTTGTTACAAATTCCATAATTCTTATGTATTTAAGTTATGTATAAAAGTGTATAGTCAGTCTTTGTTTTTTCTTCAATGCAAAGATAGGAAAGTTATCAGTGAAAAACGAATCTTTACACTGGTAAATATAGGATGAAAAAAGATGATTTTCGGCAATTACGGAAAAATTTCACTATTTTTAGATGTCATATCCCAATTTTGCAAAGAGTAGGTTACATTTCTTTGTTTGCATTTTGTCACTTTAAATTCTTTTCCCTATCACCTTATTTATATAGGATATAAAGACACCCTTTTTTCTCTCTTCAGCAAGTTTTTTTCCTTCCTTGGAAAACGTACTTGCGTTCAATTCAAAACGCACTTGCGTTTAAGATCAAACGTCCTTGCGTTTCAAGTCAAACGCACTTGCGTTTTAGAACGAACGCACTTGCGTTTTGGAGGAGTATTGAGACTAAGAGTTTTATCGTGACTTTTTGTTCTATAGAGTAGAGTATATATAAGGCAATTTGACGGAATAGATGGTCATTCTTTCAATTCTGTTTTCGAAAGTCATTGAGTTTTCTGAAATATTCCATATTTTTGCCCGATAACCGTTATGAAGATGAAAGTAAAGTTATACCTGTTAGGGTGGGTAATAATGATATGCAGTGTGATTTCAGCCAAAGGACAGAGTTTGAAAGAAGTTGTTGGTCAGGCTGAAACGGACACAACCAATGTTTACCTGCCTGCTGATTCCTTGTTTGCCCGTTTTCTGAAAGAAAAACAAATACCTGTTACGGCTTGTAATCGTATGACTTTGTTGAAGAGCGGTCGCAGCAAGTTTGAACATCTGTTTGAGGATATAAAGAAGGCTGAAAACTATATCCATCTGGAATACTTTAATTTCCGCAGTGATTCTATTGCCAAGGAATTGTTTACCCTGTTGGCCGAGAAAGCCAAAGAAGGAGTGACAATCAAGGCCCTGTTTGATGACTTTGGAAATTTGTCGAACAGTCGTCCCTTGCGAAAGGAACATCTGAAGATGCTGGCGGAAAGAGGAGTGGAAATGGCCCGTTTCAGTCCCATTCGTTTTCCTTATATTAATCACGTATTTTGTCGTGACCATCAGAAAATTGTGGTGATTGACGGAAAGGTGGGATATACGGGAGGCATGAATATTGCCGATTATTATATCAACGGGCTTCCCGAAATCGGTCCCTGGCGCGATATGCATATTCGTATAGAAGGACCGGCGGTGCAGTATCTGGAAAAAGCTTTTTTAGGTGTATGGAATAAGGAAACGCACGAAGGTTTGAAAGAAGGACAAGTGCCACACGACACGTTGTGCGAGGGTTCCGGAAGAAGGGTGGCCATTGTGCAGCGTATTCCGAAAGCTTGTCCGGAAATCATGCGTGAGGCCTATATTGCGGCATTGGATGCTGCAGAACGTAAGGTGCAGATTATCAATCCTTATTTTACTCCTACCCGTAAGGTCAGAAATGCTATCAAACGAGCGGCTGAACGGGGAGTTCGGGTGGAAATCATGATCCCGGGGAAGTCGGACATCTCTTTTACTCCTGATGCCGGATTTTATATTGCCAATAAGCTGCGTAAGGCGGGAGCACACATCTACGTGTTTAATGGAGGCTTTCATCATTCTAAAATCATGATGGTGGACGAGCGGTTCTGTACGGTGGGCAGTACGAACTTGAACAGCCGTAGTCTGCATTATGATTATGAAATCAATGCTTTTATTCTGGATTTACCTACTACTGCCGAGTTGGGAGAAGTATTTCAGAACGACAAGCTCAACAGTACGATTATGACCCGTGAGGAATATAAGAAGCGGAGTGTATGGCGTCGTTTTGTAGGGTGGTTCGCGCATTTGTTTACACCGGTTATATAATAATAAAAGGTGAATATCTCCTGAAACTACGATTTTTTTCTTATTTTTGTCCGATTATATAGTAGTAACAGCCAAAAAAAGAACCTGATTTTTACGGAATAATATGTCGTTTTTTAAGGATGTAATCGGACAAGAAGATGTGAAACAACTTCTCATTCATAGTGCAAAGAATGGGAAGATGCCTCATGCTGTGTTGCTGACGGGACCTGCTGGAAGTGGAAAGTTACCCATAGCTTTAGCGGTGGCACGTTATCTTCTTTGTCATCATCCTGCAGAAAATGATGCGTGCGGACAATGTAATTCGTGTAAGATGATGGACCATCTGGCTCATCCTGACATGCATTTTGCTTTTCCGGTAGTACGTAAAAAGGCCGGAAGGGACGTGGTTTGCGATGAATTCCTACCTCAGTGGCGTGAAATGCTGGGACGTAATTCGTATGCCGACCTTCAGGAGTGGATGCGGGTCATTGATGCGGGCAATCAGCAGCCTCAGATTTATGTGCGTGAGAGTGATGAAATTCAACGGAAACTCTCGCTGAAAGCCAGTCAGGGAGGATACAAGGTCATGCTCATCTGGCTTCCGGAAAAAATGAATGTGGAATGTGCGAATAAGTTGCTGAAACTACTGGAAGAACCTCCTTTAAAGACTGTTTTTCTGTTGGTGAGTGAGGAACCTGACTTATTGCTTCCTACGATTGTGAGTCGTACGCAGCGCATCAATTTAAAGCCCTTGCCGGAGTCGGACATTGAGCGTTATCTGGTGGAGCGTTATATGCTCCCTGTGGAAGATGCCCGTGACATAGCACACCGTTCGGCCGGAAGCTTGTTGAGGGCTGTGGAAAATGTGCATTTGGGAGAGGAAAACAAGCTTTGTTTTGAACTCTTTGTGAACCTCATGCGTACGGCCTATAAACGTGATATTCGTAGCCTGAAAGCGTGGAGTGAGCAGGTGGCAGGAATGGGGCGCGAACGGCAGAAGAACCTCCTGGAGTATTGCCAGCGGATGGTACGTGAAAACTTTATCTGTAATTTCCGTCAACCTGATATGGTATATCTGAATCCGGAGGAGTTGCAGTTCGCCAGCCGTTTTGCTCCTTACATCAATGAGCGGAATATTATTTCCGTGATGGAATTGCTGGGGGAGGCGCAGGTACACATTGAGCAGAATGTGAATCCGAAGATGGTTTTTTTTGACATGGCGCTGAGAATGATTGTAGAAATGAAACAACAATAACAATATATGGACGATTTCAAGCTTAAAAACGGAAGTGGCCGACTCTGCTGTGGAGGCTGCGGACGACAGAATAATAAATTGAATACTTACGATTGGCTGGCCGATATTCCTGGAAACGCGGAGGAACAGGATATGGTGGAAGTTCAGTTTAAGAATACCCGTAAGGGATATTATAAAAACAGCAACGGGCTGCATCTGGAGAAGGGAGATATTGTGGCAGTGGAAGCCAGTCCGGGACATGACATCGGTACGGTAACACTGACCGGAAGACTGGTTCCCTTGCAGATGCGTAAGGCTAATTTGAAGCCTGATGCAGAAATACGCCGTATTTACCGTAAGGTAAAGCCGGTGGACATGGAAAAATATGAGGAAGCAAAATCACGTGAACATGATACAATGATTCGTTCGCGTAAGATTGCAGAAAGCCTGGGACTTCAGATGAAAATCGGTGACGTGGAATATCAGGGTGATGGCAATAAGGCAATATTCTATTACATTGCAGATGAACGTGTGGATTTCCGTCAGCTGATTAAGGTGCTGGCCGAGACTTTCCGGGTGCGTATTGAAATGAAACAGATTGGTGCCCGTCAGGAAGCCGGACGTATCGGAGGAATCGGACCGTGCGGACGCGAGTTGTGCTGTGCTACGTGGATGACGAACTTCGTTTCAGTGTCGACCAGTGCGGCTCGTTTTCAGGATATTTCGCTTAATCCACAGAAACTGGCCGGACAGTGTGCCAAACTGAAATGCTGCCTGAATTATGAAGTAGATGCCTACGTGGAATGTCAGAAACGCTTGCCGAGTAAGGAAATTACCCTTGAAACGTTGGACAACATGTATTATTACTTTAAGGCAGATATTCTGAAAGGAACTATTACTTATAGTACGGATAAGAGTTTCCTGGCAAATGAAGTGACTATCTCCGCACGCAGAGCCTTTGAAGTGCTGAATATGAACAAACGAGGAGAAAAGCCTGAAAAACTGGATGACGAATTCTCCGGACGTGAATCGCAGCGTTCAAAAGACTTGCTGGAACAAGAGAGCTTGACCCGTTTTGACAAAACAAAAGGCGGAAAGAACCGGAAAAAGAAACAAAAAGGGCAGGCATCACAAAACAATGCGTCAGCGGCTCCTGTAGAAGCTGGTAATGGACAAACTCCAGACGCTCCTAAGGAGAAAGAAAATAAAGGACCGCAAGGAAGAAACAACCGTCCACAGAGACCAAAAGGGAATCCGGCTCCGGCAGCTCCACAGGCTCCGGCGGCTGAAAATGCCGGAAATGCACCACAGGCAAAAGCCGGTCAGGAACCTCGCCCTAACCGCAACGGGCGGAGAAATTTCCGTCGGAATAACGAGGGAAACAAACGTCCGGAGCGTAATACAAATACGGATGTACAGGCTTAAAGAATCTTTTATCTATTATATAAAGGCAGGACTGGCACTATGTGTCTTGTTCCTGCTGAATGCCTGTCATACAGATACACGGTATCATGTATATCAGGCTGTTTCTGGTGAAGAAGGCTGGGATAAATCCGATTCCCTGGCTTTCCATCTTCCTGTAGGACTTTCTTCCGGTGAGTACCGGATGGAGATAGGTCTCCGTCATACCGGAGAATATTCTTATCGGGATATCTGGCTTTCGGTGACGCAGTCGGAAGGCGATTCAATACCGCCCCGCACGGATACACTACACATTTATCTGACCGATGAAAAAGGACACTGGGTGCAGAGTGGGGCAATGGGAGGATTGTATCAGCATGTATATGTGTCAGATAAACCGGTTATTTTCTCTACCGATTCAATAGACCGCATTTTTCGTATCACTCATCTGATGAGGCAGAATCCATTACCTGGAATATCCGATGTGGGAATCCGGTTATTTCTCCCTGGCCGCGTCAATGCGGAGGAAGACAAACAGCAGGATGGTAAATCCCCACAATGAGGAACCGCCGTAGCTGAAGAAGGGAAGGGGGATACCGATAACGGGGGTTAGTCCGAGAACCATTCCTATATTGATGAAGAGATGGAAAAAGAATATACTCAGTACACAGTAGCCGTATACTCTTCCAAAGCGGCTTTCCTGTCGCTCGGATAGCACGATAAGGCGTAGAATGAGTGCCATAAACAAGAAAATGACAAAAGCGGAGCCGACAAATCCTTGCTCTTCGCCAATGGTACAGAAAATGAAGTCGGTATCCTGTTCCGGAACGTATTTCAATTTGGTCTGTGTACCGTTGAGAAAGCCTTTTCCGAATAATCCTCCGGAACCGATGGCAATTTTACTTTGGTTGACATTGTATCCAGCTCCTGCAGGGTCATCTTTCATTCCCAATAGCACTTCAATTCGAATCTTCTGGTGAGGTTCAAGTACCTGATTGAATACATAGTCGGTCGAGAAGAAAAAGATGCCCGAGCCAACTACGAACAGAATTACATAGAAATAAGCTCTCAGTCGTTCACGCAGATATAAGAAAGCCAGTGTGAGTACGATACCTCCACAAAGGGCTAACTGGAGATGACATACATTAAATGGAATTACATAGTTGGAAAACAGGGCTCCTAATAACGTTCCTCCGCCTCCGATACCGAAAATGTAGGCTGCAAGTTTGGGCGACTGACGCTGACAATATTTTCCCACCAGAAAGGAAGAAAGCAGAATGACCAGCGTCAACACGGAGAATTCTCCCCATGATGTCATTTCATCAGGCATAATTTCTGCACTGAATTTTAGGCCGACAATAAAAAATACCACAGCGCAGATTCCGGAAAATAGAACCGTTCCGGTCATCCCTTCTCTGTAGAGCATTAAAAAAAAGGATAGGTACACCAGGGCAGAACCTGTTTCTTTCTGGAGTATAATCAATGCCATAGGTAGCAGAATGATGCCCAATACAGTTATCAGATTGCGGGTGCGCTGCATCTGGAAAGTATATTCGTTTATATATTTTCCTAATGCAAGGGCTGTTGCAAATTTGGCGAATTCAGCGGGTTGCAGACTTACCGGTCCTAATACAATCCATGAACGTGAACCTTTGATTTCATGCGGATTGAAGATAGTACCGAATAGTAGCAAAATCATAATGCCATAAAGCAGATAAGCGTAGGTGTCGTATACACGGTCTTCAAGCATGAGTATGACAAAGCCTATCCCCAGTGAACAGCCTATCCACATCAGCTGTTTACCGGCGCGTGTGGTAATATCCAGGAAATTCGGCTCACCATAATCGTAACTTGCTCCGCACACACTGAACCATCCGCAGATGACCAGTATCAGGTAAAGTCCGATGGTCCACCAGTCCACATTTTTCCATACACTACCTCTCATGTATCCCATAATCAATCCTCCTGTTTTGAATCTCTGTAGCCATGACTTCGTCTTCTGGCGAGAGTTTCCCTTTTAAATACTTTTCAATCATGAGTCGTCCGATAGGTACACCGTATACCGCACCGAATCCTCCGTTTTCCACATAGACTGCTATGGCAATCTTGGGATCTTTCATGGGAGCAAATCCCATAAAGGCAGAGTGGTCTTTTCCACGGTTCTGGGCCGTTCCGGTTTTTCCACATACCTCGATGTCGGGCAGGTTGGCTCCTCTACAGGTTCCGCCCAATACGGCAGAGCGCATACCTTGCACCACCTCCTCATAGTGGGAACGGTCTACCATGGTATATCTTTTTTGTGTGTAAAGGGTGTCGAGTGGTTCACCTTCTACTTCCTTCACTACATGGGGGGTGATAAAATAGCCTCTGTTGGCAATGGTTGCTCCTAAGTTGGCTATTTGTAATGGAGTCAGTGTGACCTCACCTTGCCCGATGGAAATACTGATGATGGTCAGTCCATTCCATGAGCCCCGGTAAGCTTTGTCGTAGACGCTTGCATTGGGAATAAATCCTCTTTTTTCTCCGGGAAGGTCGATTCCCAACGGATAACCGAATCCCATGGATACCATATAATCTCTCCAGGTGTTCATGGCTTTTTGTACGGTTCCGTATTTCTTTCGGGCGCCAATCATGTAATAGAGCCCCCAGCAGAAATATCCGTTGCAGGAAGTTGCTAATGCCGGAATCAGTGAAAGCGGCGAGGGGTGACCGTGGCAGCCAACATGAAGTCCCCGGAAGTTGAATCCACCAAAACACGGATAACTGGTCTGGGTGGTTATAATTCCCTCTTGCAGGAAGGTCAGTGCCTGTGAGGTCTTGAAAGTGGAGCCTGGCGGATAGGTACCCATGATGGCACGGTTCAGTAAAGGCTTCCAGGGGTCACGTGCCAGTATCAGGTGGTTCTTACCGCGGTTTCTTCCGACCATTTTTCGAGGATCGTAAGTCGGTGAAGAAACTAGGCAGAGTACTTCGCCTGTAGATGGTTCTATGGCTACAATACTTCCGATTTTTCCTTCCAACAGACGTTCTCCCAGCTCCTGAAGTTCGATGTCCAGACTCAGTCGCAGGTTTTTTCCTGCTACAGGAGCTTTATCGAATTTCCCGTCCATGTAATTCCCTTGGATTCGTCCTCGGGCATCACGCAACAATATTTCGATACCTTTTTCTCCTCGTAACTGCTTTTCGTAAGAACGCTCTACACCTAATTTACCGATAAAGTCGCCGGGAATATAGTATTCATCCTTTTCCATATCGGATTTGGAAACTTCGGCAATATCTCCCAGGATGTGAGCTCCGACATTGTAGGTATATTGTCGGATGGTACGTCGCTGGATATAGAATCCTGGAAACTTAAACAGTTTTTCCTGGAACATACCACAATCTTCGGCCGACAGCTGGGTAAGAAATACCTGGTTGGTGTAAGGGGAGTAGCCAGGATTAAGCCGGCGATCTTTCATGTCACGGAATTTTTTTCGCAGAAACTCCGGTGAGATTTTCAGTGTTTGGCATAAATCCATGGTATCCAGCTCCGTAATTTCTTTCATAATCACAGTGATGTCGTAAGCAGCCTGATTATAAACCAGCAGTTTTTCATTCCGGTCGTATATGACTCCTCGGCTTGGATATTGTATTTTTTTGAGAAAAGCGTTGCTGTCAGCATTTTTCTTGTAGTCTTCACTCATGATTTGTAGTGAAAGTAAACGTATAAGAAAAATCAGCACAATCACAATGACTGCACCGCCAATTACATATTTTCGCTTTTCAAGATCGTAGTTTCTTTCCACTATTTTTTCCTCCTGACAGAATCAACACATAAGATGAATATGAGCGTGACAATTGTATCACTGGCAATTTTCAGCAACAGCGTGGGCATGTTGGCCAATGAGAATGTATCCAAGATATTCAGTATGAAAGCATGTAATAAAACAAGAACTATTGTATATCGGAAGAATGAAGCAAATCCCATCTGATACATGCCTGGTTCAAAGTTGTCTGTAATGTCACGCAAGGAAAACAATCTGAGAATCCATGGGCGGCAGAAGGCAGTAAATACAGATGTGGCAGCGTTTAATCCTGGTGTATTGCTGAAAATATCGATGCAAAGTCCTAAAGAAAAGGCCCATAACATTAATCCCTTACGGCTGTTGTCTGAATCTATCTTCAATAAAAAGTAGATATAGAACAACGGTGTGGCATATTGTTCAAAATGAATGTGGTTGAGTACCAGTACTTGCAGTAAGACAAGTATGATGAACCATTCAAGACGTATGATATATTGCATAATTACCTTGGCTTTCTGTATCGTTAATTTTTATGGTTGCATTGAATGTATGCTGTCCTCAAGTTGTGCCTGCTCAGTGCCGTTGAATGACCCTAAAACCCTGACATTGTTCAGTCGGGCAAAGTCTGTGAATAGCTTGACTTTGAGCAGATAAGATAGTCCGTCGTGACTGTCTTCCATATCATCTACGGTTCCTACGGGAATCCCGGCTGGAAAAACAGCACTATGCCCACTTGTTACAATCGTATCGCCCAATGAGAATTCGGAGTGTCGGGGCATATCTTTGACGTAGGCATATTGTGAAGAACCTCCTTCCCATTTCAGGAAACCAAAATAAGAGGTTCGTTTGATTTTACAGCTGATGCTGCTTTTGGAATTTAATACGGGCAGTACAATGGCATGATGCTTTCCTGTGAGATAAACAATGCCGACTACTCCGTTTCCACATACGACTCCCATTTCCGGGCGGATGCCGTCGGCCTCTCCTTTGTCGATGGTAATGAAATTGTTGGGGTGTGTGATGCTGTTGTTGACTACTCTTGCATCATATAGCACATAGTCTTTTAATGCTTCTTTACGCAGGTTAGCCACTCCTGTAGTGTCTTGTGTATATTGTTCTAAGGCTTGTGACAAGCGTTCCACTTCAATTTCCAATTCGACATTTCGTGTAGTTAGGTCCTTGTTGACTTCTGTCAGGCCAAAATAGCGTGTTACTTGACCGGAGGCTTCGTATACTATTCCTGCGAGGTAGTTGGCAGAAGTAAAGAAAGCACTTCCCTGATAGTTGTTGAAACGGAACAGCAGGGTAAGTGAAATAACCTCTAATAGAACGAAAAGGAACCAGTGATTATATTTCAGCAGAAAATTGAGCAGGTTTCGCATGTCAGAGAATCCGAATGGTGTATAAACGAAAAAATGAAAATTGAAAATGAAGAAATCTGAAATCTCTTCATTTTCAATTTTTATGATATTATCTCATCAGGAATGAGAAACGATCTACATTCTTCAGTGCAATGCCTGTTCCCTTGGCTACGCTCAGCAAAGGATCTTCAGCAATATGGAAAGGAATGTTGATTTTATCTGTCAGTCGTTTGTCAAGTCCTCTCAGAAGCGCTCCGCCTCCAGCCAGATAGATACCATTGTTTACAATGTCGGCATACAATTCAGGAGGTGTATTTTCCAAGGCACTTAAAATAGCTGTTTCTATTTTGGCAATGCTCTTTTCCATACAATGCGCGATTTCCTGATAGCATACCGGAACCTCCATCGGCAGGGCAGTGATTCTGTTTGGACCACGTACGATATAATCTTCAGGTGCATCATCTCCCAAGTCTGTCATGGCTGCACCTACGTGAATCTTGATACGCTCTGCCATTCTTTCACTGACTTTGACATTGTGCTGGCGGCTCATGTATTCCTGAATATCAGCTGTCAAATCATCTCCGGCTACGCGGATAGAGTTATTTGAAACAATACCTCCCAAAGAAATGACGGCGATTTCCGTAGAACCTCCACCTATGTCAACTACCATGTTACCTTCCGGAGCTTCTACATCCAGTCCGATACCGATAGCGGCAGCCATAGGTTCGAATATCAGGTAGACATCACGTCCTCCTGCATGTTCCGCGCTGTCACGTACGGCACGTAATTCTACTTCTGTAGAACCGGAAGGTACTCCGATTACCATACGCAAAGAGGGAGTGAAGAAATGGCGTCCTGTATTTACTTTTTTAATCAATCCGCGCATCATCTGTTCGCAAGCGTTGAAGTCGGCAATAACACCGTCACGTAACGGACGTACAGTGCGAATGTTCGGATTTTCTTTTTCGTACATCAGCTTGGCACGTTCACCTACGGCAATCATCTTGTCTGTGCGACGATCCAATGCAACAACAGATGGTTCGTCTACCACAATCTTGTCATTGCTGATAATGATGGTATTGGCTGTGCCAAGGTCCATCGCTATGTTTTGTGTAAAGGAGAATAATCCCATTCCTTTAATATAAGTCTAGAATTTTGAAATTAATAAATCCGTTTTAGGAAGACTGAATGACTGCCAGCGCAATTATTTTTTGAAATAATCGCGGATAGCAGTGTCGTAGTGTGAAGAAACAGTAAATGCTTCACCTGCAAACCAACGGCGTTGTTCGCGTGTGGTTACAGCTCCCTGTTTGTTGAGGATTTCCAATAAGGGTTGGTATTGATGCTTGCTGGCTACGATTACTACATCATTGAAGTTCTTAGCTCCGGCACGAATCAATGAGATACCGCCTATATCAATTTTTTCGATGACGTCTTGTTCTGCTGCACCGCTTGCAACTGTATCTTCAAATGGGTATAAATCTACAATTACCAGGTCTATTTCGGGGATTTCATATTGGGCCACCTGCTGTTGGTCTCCTTCCAGTTCTCTGCGGCAGAGAATTCCTCCGAAAATTTTAGGGTGCAAGGTCTTTACGCGTCCTCCGAGTATAGACGGATAAGTCGTAATATCTTCTACAGCCTTGCAAGGATAGCCTAATGATTCAATGAACTGACGTGTTCCTCCGGTAGACAAGAACTCAACGCCTTCTGCATGAAGCTTGGCCAGGATGGCGTCCAAACCGTCTTTATGGTAAACAGACACCAATGCGGTCTTTATTTTCTTTGATTCTGACATAAATGTTTGATATTTAAAATTCAGGTGCAAAATTACGAATTTTCAGATGATAAACGCAGGATAATGAGCATAAAATATCTTTTTTTTGCATTATCACTGAAAGTTTTAATGCTGTTGTTTGAAGAGAAACAAAGTTTTTTCAGGCTGTCCTTTTTATTTTGTAACACGATTGTAACATATATGACATTCTTTTATAACACGAACGAAATATTTTTGCACTCGGAAAAAACTTAACAAAACAAGTATGGAAACTGTTTATTTAGGAATTGTTATTTTCTTATTTATGCTGGCGGTCTTTGATTTGCTGGTGGGCGTTAGTAATGACGCCGTGAATTTTATGAATTCGGCGGTGGGGGCAAAAGTCGCAAAGTTTAAAACAATTATTATTGTGGCGGCTATCGGTGTCTTCTTTGGTGCCGTACTGAGTAATGGAATGATGGATATTGCGCGTCATGGTATCTTTCATCCGGTAAATTTCAGCTTCTATGAGATTATGTGTATCTTGTTGGCTGTAATGGTAACAGATGTGGTACTGCTGGATGTGTTCAATACATTGGGGCTTCCTACTTCCACGACTGTATCCATGGTGTTCGAATTGCTGGGAGGTACATTTATTCTGGCAATACTGAAAATACTCGGCGATGAAACCGGACTGTTGAGTCTGGGCGACATGATGAATACGGAAAAGGCGCTTTCGGTCATTATGGGTATCTTCCTTTCTGTGGCCGTTGCTTTTATCGCAGGAACTGTGGTACAATATCTTTCCCGCTTGATTTTCAGCTTTAACTATAAAAAGAATCTTTCCTGGACTATTGGAATATTTGGCGGTGTAGCTGTTACATCGTTGAGCTATTTTATTATTATCAATGGACTTAAAAGTGCTTCGTTCATGACTCCAGAAGCGTTGGCCTGGATTCAGGAGAATACCGCGATGCTGGTGGGAGGCTGTTTTGTGATATTTACCGTGTTGATGCAGGTGCTCCACTGGTGTAGGGTGAATGTCTTCAAGGTGATAGTTTTGTTGGGGACTTTTTCGTTGGCTTTGGCATTTGCCGGGAATGACCTGGTTAACTTTATCGGTGTGCCTCTGGCCGGTTTTTCTGCCTATACAGACTATGTGGCCAATTCGAATGGAGCCGGTATCCATGATTTCATGATGTCTTCCCTTATGTCTTCCGCACAGACTCCGCTGATTTTCCTGGTCATTTCCGGTGTGATTATGGTCTATGCACTGGCCACTTCTAAAAAAGCCAAGAATGTAATCAAGACCTCTGTCGACCTGGCTCGTCAGGAGGAAGGAGATGAGATGTTCGGCTCTTCTGCACTGGCACGTGTGATTGTGCGTCGTGCAACGAGTATCAATGATTTTCTGGTACGTGTGATTCCGGTAAATGTACGTCGTTGGATTGACGGCCGCTTCAATAAAGATGAGATTATTTTGGCTGACGGGGCCGCTTTTGATATGGTACGTGCTTCGGTGAACCTGGTATTGTCCGGATTGCTGATTATCATGGGTACAACCATGAAGCTGCCTTTGTCTACTACTTATGTGACCTTCATCGTAGCGATGGGTAGTTCGCTGGCCGACCGTGCCTGGAGTCGTGAAAGTGCGGTCTATCGTATCACGGGCGTGCTTTCTGTGATTGGGGGCTGGTTTATCACTGCTTTTGTCGCATTTACTATTTGTGCCTTGGTTACATTCGTTATGTTTTACACCAGTTTCTTCGGTATGTTTGCTTTTATTGTGGTGGCAGTCGTACTTCTGGTTCGTAGTAACATCAGATATAGCAAGAAGGAAAAGGTAGAAAGCCAGGATGATGTGTTCAAACGTATGATGAGCAGCAAAGACAAGAGTGAAACATTGGCTCTGCTCCGTCAGCATGTGCAGGAAACACTGACTGATTACGTGGGTTTCTGTGAGAAGACGTATGTGCAGGTAACCGACGGGTTCATCAATGAAGATTTGCGTAGCTTACGAAAGGCTATGAATGCGACGGACGACCAGAAGAAAATGTTGAAGAAACGTCGTCGTAAAGAAATACTTGGTCTCCGCCGTTTGCCAATAACCGTGGCTATGGAAAAGAATACTTGGTTCCACTTGGGAAGTAACAGTTGCGAACAGATGCTTTATTGCTTGAAGCGAATTTGTGAACCGTGTAAAGAACATGTGGACAACAACTTTAATCCGATTTCTCCGGATTGTGTAAAAGAATTCTTGCCTGTACGTGATGAATTATGCAAACTGATGGAACGTGCCAAAGTGGCTATCAGCCAGGATAATTATGAAGAAGCGGATGACATTCTGAAAAAAGGAGATGACCTGAAAAATCGTATCTCTGCTTTGCGTAAACAGCAGATGAACCGTATGCAGGAAGGTGATAATGCAAGCTTGAAGGCATCTATGGTATATTTGAATATTCTTCAGGAATCTCAGGAGTTGGTAAGTATCTGGCGTCATTTGCTTCGTGCCAGCCGCTTCTTCCAGGGAGATTATGTGCCTCAGGAAGTTTCAATGATTGCGCTTACAGAAGAAAGATAATTTTGTGTACTTAAAGAAAGCCGATAAAGGGTTAATCTCCTTTATCGGCTTTTATTGTTTTATTTGTCTTCTATTTCAGTAAGATTTCCGGTTGTGGAGTTCATGATAAATCCTCTTACTTTTATGTCTTGAGGTACGAGTGGGTGATGGCGTACGATGTGTACACTCTTTTGTACGGCTTCTTCCGTGTCGTTAAATCCGCTGAGCCATGAGTTAAGGTTGATGTCACAATATTGCATCATTTCAATATGGTCTTGTGAAATTCCTCTTTCACGCATGTGCTGTAACATGGTTTCACTGTCCATGTGCTGTACGCCACAATCGGTATGTCCGATAATCATGACTTCTTCCACTCCTAATTCATAGATTGCCACAAGCAAGCTTCGCATGGCACTACCGAAAGGGTGAGTGATGGTACCTCCGGCATTCTTGATGATTTTGACATCACCGTTTTTTATTCCTAAGGCTGCGGGAAGTAGCTCTGTCAGGCGAGTATCCATACAAGTGACAATGGCGATTTTTTTGTCAGGGTATTTGTTCGTAATGTACTTTTCGTATCCCTTGGTTTCTACGAAAGTCTTGTTGAAGTTTAATAATTCGTCTATCATAACATTTATATTTTGTATAGAATATGGGCAAAAATACAGATTTATTTTGTGATATTTCAGTTGGCTTTTGGAGGAATTCTTAAAATCATGCACTTATCATGAAGAAGCTTCTGATTTTTTCGTACTTTTGTAGAAAATTCAACCAAACTATTAAAATATGGCTAAAGAACTCGAACTCAAGTACGGCTGTAACCCTAACCAGAAGCCGGCCCGCATTTTTATGCAGGAGGGAGAACTGCCTATTGAAGTATTGAACGGACGTCCTGGATACATTAACTTCCTGGATGCGTTTAACGGATGGCAGTTGGTGAAAGAATTGAAAGAAGCTACCGGAATGCCGGCTGCAACTTCGTTCAAGCACGTGAGTCCTGCCGGAGCCGCAATCGGTCTGGAACTGGATGAAACCATGAAAAAAATTTATTTCGTGGATAATTTGCCTTTGTCTCCGTTGGCAAATGCGTATGTGCGCGCTCGTGGAGCAGACCGTATGTCATCGTATGGCGATTTTATAGCTTTGAGTGACGTCTGTGATGAAGAAACAGCTCGTTTTATCAATCGTGAGGTTTCTGACGGCGTGATTGCTCCGGGATACACTGACGCAGCCCTTGAAATTCTGAAAAATAAACGTAAGGGTACTTATAACGTGATTAAAATTGATCCGGCATATCGTCCGAATCCCATTGAACGGAAGGATGTGTTTGGTATCACTTTTGAGCAGGGACGTAATGAGGTGAAATTGAATGGAGCAGAATTGTTTGAGAATATTCCGACTCAGAATAAGAATTTCCCTGAAGCTGCTAAACGTGATTTGATGATTGCATTAATCACTTTGAAATATACTCAGTCTAATTCTGTTTGCTACGTGAAAGATGGACAGGCTATCGGTATTGGTGCCGGACAGCAGAGCCGTATCCATTGTACTCGCCTGGCTGGTAATAAGGCTGATATCTGGTACTTGCGCCAGCATCCGAAGGTGCTGAATTTGCCTTGGGTAGAAAAGATCCGTCGTGCCGATCGTGATAATACCATCGATATTTATATTAGCGAAGATCATGATGATGTATTGGCTGATGGAGTATGGCAGCAGTTCTTCACTGAGAAACCTGAAGTATTGACACGCGAAGAAAAACGTGCTTGGCTTGATACATTGAAGGGAGTATCATTGGGTTCGGATGCTTTCTTCCCGTTTGGAGATAATATTGAACGTGCTCACAAGAGTGGCGTGGAATATATTGCTCAGGCAGGAGGTTCTGTGCGTGATGACCATGTGATTGAAACTTGCGATAAATACGGTATTGCAATGGCATTTACGGGAATCCGTTTATTCCATCATTAATAATTAATTAGTCTGAAAATAGAGGGGTAAATTTGCCGGCTGGGATGAAAGTCAAGTGAATTTACCTCTCTTTTTTTGTAAATAGTATTTGATTTACTATCTTTGCAGAAAATTGATACTAATCTTGGGCTTGTTTGGTTTTGACAGCGAGAGATGTGGTATGTAAGCATGCAGTGCGTCAGTGATTTGCACTATAATCTCAGTTACTGAACAATTATCTGGCAACGAAAACTATGCTCTCGCTGCTTAATCGAAGTACAGTAGATTAGCTTTATTTCCGTCAAAGTGATGGAAACGAGACATCGCTCAAAAGCTCTTGTTCCGAAGCGTTTGGTTTAGCGGTGCAGCAAATTCGGAAATAGTTTTGGTCTCGTTCCGCGACTGAAATGAAATTTTAGGAACTAAGGTATAAGTGGGTGGCTCTGGTCTTGCTTATGCACGAAAACCGAAGGCAGAGATAAGCATGTAGAAAGCATATGGCTTCCTTGTTTGGACGAGGGTTCGACTCCCTCCAGGTCCACGATGATTATTAAACCGCTGAACATCAGCGGTTTTTTTGTTTTTTTAAGCTCTTATTCTTTCCCCATTTTATCAGTCAGTTCCATCAGAAAAGCTATATAAAAATCTGCAGCTCTATTTGGATAGAGCTATTCTATATTATTGTCCGATGCAATAGAAGTTGTATAGGAAATGTCTTTACGATGATATCACAACACGTTCGTGTTAAGACCTCGACACGTACGTGTCGACCTCTCCGCACGAACGTGTCATGACCTCGTCACGTACGTGTCGAGGTAAATCTGGTTTTGTCTTCGGGAAATAACGAACGGATATTTCATGAAAAAGCTCCGGAATTTTTTACAAACAAAAGAGGCCGGTATCTCAGCGGAGAGACCGGCCCTGAATTTGAGTAAGATTTTTTATCGGATTGGTTATAACGAGAATGCGACAGCAGCAAGTTTTTAATCGGTAATGGTGTCATCGAAGTTTTCTATTCGGGTGACTTTCTTGATGTGGTCTAATTTCTTAAGATTCTCGCAGATGGTATTTACATCATCTACATCGTGTACAAACAATTGAATTCGGCCTTCAAAAATACCATCATTGGACTCGATATTCAATTTGTGAATATTTACGTTCAACTGTTGGGATATAATTCCTGTTACTTGGTTAAGCACTCCAATTCCATCGATTCCTTTCATGTATACATTTACCGGGAAGTTAAGTGCTTTGCCAATTTCCCATTGTACGGCCAATAATCTGTTACCAAAGCTGGTTTTCAATTGTGTGGCTATCGGGCATTGGCGCTTATGGATAATAATTCGATTGTTGTCATCGATATATCCTAAGACATCATCTCCGGGAATTGGTTTACAGCAGTCTGCAATGATGTAGTGTTTCTGAATTTCTTCAGGCGTAAGCTTGACAATTTTCTTCTTGTCGATGTTCAAAGCAGGTTTTTCTTTGGAAGATGCATTATCCTGAGATTTGGGTTTGCTTCCTCCTCCAAATGCAAATGCAATGTATTTTTTCCAGTTTGTGGGAGTGGATTTTTCTTTTAACTCATTCTTTTCCAAATCTCCTAAGATGAAAACTTTTTGCCCGATCTGGTACATCAAGTCTTCAGGAGTTTTTAATTTATGAAGGGTACAAAGCTTCTGGATGTTCGTTTCAGTTGCTTCAATGCCTTCTTTCTTAAGGAATTCATGCAGCATGTCTTCTCCGGCCTGCTGGACTTCCTTTCGTTCTCTTTTGAGAATGGATAATATTTTAGCCTTGGCTTTTGCTGTCGTGGCAAAATTAATCCATGAAGGTTGTACTTTCTGTGATTTTGAAGTCAGAATTTCTACCTGATCTCCACTTTGCAGTTTATGGCTCAGTGGTACCAGTTTATGGTTTACTTTAGCTCCAATACAATGGCTTCCTAAGAATGTATGAATGGAGAATGCAAAATCGAGTGCAGTTGCATTCTGAGGCATTGTTTTAATTTCACCCTTAGGAGTAAATACAAATATCTCAGATGCGAAAAGATTAAGCTTGATTGTATCCAGAAAATCAAGTGCATCGGGCTGCGGATCATCCAAAATTTCTTTGATGGTTTTCAGCCATTTGCTAAGCTCTCCTTCGTCTTCACTTCCTCCTCCTTCTTTGTATTTCCAGTGTGCAGCAAAACCTTGTTCTGCTACATCATTCATTCGCTCACTTCTGATCTGAACTTCAATCCATTGTCCTTTGTTGCTCATCAATGTCACATGAAGAGCCTGATATCCATTGGCTTTTGGATGGCTGACCCAATCGCGCAAACGGTCAGGATGAGGCTTATATATCCGGGAGATAGCTACATAAATGTTGAAGCAGTCATTCAGTTCTTCCTCTTCATTCTTAGGAGTGAAAATGATGCGTACGGCAAGTATGTCATAGATTTCTTCAAACGTAATGTGTTTGTTTTGCATCTTGTTCCAGATGGAGTAGGGAGACTTGATACGTGCCAGAATGCGATAAGGAAGCCCCATTTTATCTAATTGTTCGCGAATGGGGGCTGTAAATTCTTCAAATAGGTTGGTTCTTTCAGCTTGAGTAGCCTTTAGCTTTTCTTCGATTTGCTGGTAAGCTTCTGGGTGTTCGTATTTGAAACTTAAATCTTCCAATTCTGTCTTGATACGATTCAGACCCAGTCGGTTGGCAAGAGGAGCGTAGATATAGAGTGTTTCCCCGGCAATTTTATATTGTTTGCTTGGGAGCATGGAGCCTAAGGTGCGCATATTATGCAACCGGTCGGCAATTTTTATAAGAATGACACGGATATCATCATTCATTGTGAGAAGCAGCTTCTTAAAGTTCTCAGCTTGTGCAGAAGCTCTGTCTCCAAAGATTCCTCCTGAGATTTTGGTTAATCCATCTACAATTTGAGCAATCTTAGGTCCAAACAAGTTTTCGATATCCTCTACGGTATAGTCAGTATCTTCTACTACGTCGTGGAGTAGAGCAGAACAAATAGAGGTAGATCCTAAGCCGATTTCTACGCAGGCGATGCGTGCTACAGCGATAGGATGTAGAATATAAGGCTCGCCCGAACGTCGGCGCACTCCTTTGTGTGCCTGTCGGGCGAAATTAAATGCTTTTGTAATTATCTCGACTTTTTTCCGATGTTTACTTTTCAGGTATTGGTCCAATAGCTCCTGAAATGCTTCATCAATCATTTTTTCATCTGTCTGTTCCTGCGTAAGTTTCTCCTCGGTCATAATTCTCTCCCTTTTCTTTGAATCAATAATGCAAAAATAGAGAAAAATACGAATCAAACAAGCAAATGAGGGGTTTTCTTACCGGATGCGTAGAGATTTGCCAGCACGGATGTTACTTCCCTTGATTCCGTTCAGTCTTCGTAATTGGCTTACGCTAACTCCGTACTTAGCGGCAATGCCTCCTAATGTCTCTCCGTTACGGATGCGGTGGTATACAGCTTTTCCGCTATTTTTCCCTTTAGCAGTGGTATTGCTGACAGTTACGGTGCTGCGACGGATTTGAAAAACTTCTGGTTTATAATTATAGATACTATCCTCGTGGTCAATGAAGTAACTCATTATTTGAGTAGGCAATCGTAGTGCGTATGGCTTTTCGTTTCCAGGGATAATATCTTTTTTAAATTCTGGATTAAGTGCGCGAAGTTGGTCTATGTCTACTTTGCATACTTCTGCCACCTGATTTAGGTTCAGTGAACGGTTGATGTGAACAGTATCGGTACTTTCTGGCATGTTCATTTCCATAGGACTGATATAATGTTCACAGTAATAAGTCATGATGTAATTGGCAGCTACGAAAGCAGGTACGTAACCTCGGGTTTCTTTTGGTAAGAAGTTGTAGATTTTCCAAAAATCCTTTTCGCCTCCAGCTCGGCGGATAGCTTTGTTGATAGTACCAGGTCCACAGTTATAGGCTGCCAGAACGAGATTCCAGTCCTGATATATATCATATAAATCTTTTAGGTAACGTGCTGCTGCGCGAGTAGATTTGACCGGGTCTCTGCGTTCGTCCACAAGTGAGTTGACTTTAAGCCCATATACTTGTCCCGTGCGAAGCATGAACTGCCATAACCCTACTGCGCCCTGTGACGAAGTGGCTGTCGGGTTTAATGCCGATTCAATGACGGGAAGGTATTTTAATTCTAACGGAAGATCGTATAAATCCAGTGCCTCTTCAAAAATAGGCATGTATAGATTATTCGCGCTCAGCATAAATGACACCTTTTGACGGAGACGGGTAGAGTACATGTCTATAAACTTCCGTATGATGTCATTATAAGGCATTTCTATAATAGCAGGAATACGCTGCAAGCGGTCCATATAGATAGAATCGCTGACTTCCGGATTTTGAGTAGTCATCGTACAGTTTTCTGCAGGATTGATGTAATGCTTGGAAATCCAGTCCAAGTACAGACTATCTGTAGTGGTAATCATTCCTTCCGGTAAATCTATTACATCTTCCTGCCCATTGGTTTGTATAGTAATCGTTTTTTCTGTCTGTTGGGCAAAAAGAGAAGAAGCGTTACAGATTGCAGCAGTAAGTAAACTAAAAATTATTCTTTTCATCTTTTAAAATTTAATACAGCATTGCAAACCAACTCCTTGCGGACGGTTGCGGAATGCATCGTTGAACACGGTAGGTTCCCATTTCATGCTGAGGTCTTTGCTGATATCAAAATCAGACAGCTCAGCATCTACATAGGCATCAATCACTGATAGCAGATATACACCAATGAATGCAAATATACTTAAATCGCGTTGACGTCGATAAAGATCTTTTCGTTTTCGGAAGATTTCCTGCCAATACTCCAAACGGTCATTGACATTTGTTCCGGGAGGAAGGAAATCCATATAACTGTTGTTATTGGGATTATCGCTCATAATGTCTTGGTAGGCTTGAGAATAATCCTTATACATCTGCCCGTTCCAAGTCAAGGCGTATGCACATCCTACGAAACCTCCATAAATGATAGGTAGTTTCCAGTACTTCCGGTTGTAAATCTGTCCGGCTCCAGGGATAACGAGTCCTAACCATACTGTACGGTTAGAATTGGGTATCCAGCGTTTTTTCTCCTGAGTTGGAGGCAGAGTATTTTGAATGGAGTCGTTTTGTCTTGCCAAGGCTGCAGTGTCTACGGGGGCTTCCAGTGCCTCCAATGCGAGTTGTCGCTGCAGGTTGGTCGTATCAGCCAAAGCCAGGCTGTCTGCCCGATTCTGTGAGCGGATAGAATCAGTTGTCAGTATACCCTCCCTGCGTTTTTGGGCTCGCTGTGCATTGACTTCCATATTCCCCCAGGGGATACAGAATAGCAGGATAAGCGACAGAATATATGTAAAAGTATGTGCTCTCAAATTATTTTTGTTTATTCCGTTTTTTTCAAAGAATCCAGAATCTCCATAATTCTTTCCAGATCAGCATCGCTGTTGAAAGGAATGCTGATCTTTCCTTTTCCTTTATTGGTACAGGAAAGTTGTACTTTCGTTCCAAAGAAATTGCACAGATGATTTTGAAGCATAGAGTATTCTTCAGATAATTGTGTGCCTTTGGCAGAGATTGTTTTTCCTCCGCTTTTTATGCTTTCACCGTTAGCCAGTGCTTTTACAATTTCTTCCACTTTACGCACGGAGTACCCTTGAGCGACTGTCTCATTAAAGATACGTATCTGAGTTTTAGGATCTTCCAGAGTTAATAACGCACGTGCATGTCCCATATCTATTTCCTTGTTCTTCAAGGCTACTTGGATGGGGGCTGGCAATTTTAGCAGACGTAAATAGTTTGCTATGGTTGTTCGTTTTTTGCCAATGCGTTCGCTCAGGCGTTCTTGTGTCAGTTCATATTGTTCAATTAAATGCTGGTAGGCCAGTGCGATTTCCAGGGAATTCAGGTCTTCGCGTTGAATATTTTCAATCAAGGCCATTTCCATCACATTCTCGTCGTCTGCAGTACGAATGTATGCTGGAATTGTTTTCAGACCGGCAAGGATGGATGCTCTGTATCGTCTTTCACCTGCAATAATTTGATAAGAATCTTCGTTGAGTTTACGTAAGGTGATAGGCTGGATAATACCTATTTCCGCAATGGAATCAGCCAGTTCTTGTAAGGCGATAGGGTCAAATTCACGACGAGGCTGGTTGGGGTTTACAGATATTTTGTCCAGTTCTATTTCGTTGATGGATGATGATCCGGAAGTTTTTACTTCTTCGTTGGATATCAGAGCATCAAGTCCTCGTCCTAATGCAAATTTTTTTTGTACTGCCATATACTTATTTGCTATTTCTTGTTATAATTTCATTGGCTAAAGCCAAATGGTTTTTAGCTCCGGTTGATTCTGCATCATAAAGAATAGCAGGAATACCGTGGCTGGGTGCTTCACTTAGTTTGACATTACGCTGAATAATGGTCTTGAAAACCAGTTCCTGGAAGTGTCTTTTCACTTCGTCGTATATCTGGTTGGCTAGACGCAGGCGTGAGTCGAACATTGTCAGCAGGAATCCTTCAATTTCCAATAAAGGATTTAGTTTTGTCTTGATAATCTTAATCGTGTTTAAAAGCTTGCTGATACCTTCCAGCGCAAAATACTCACATTGTACTGGAATAATTACAGAGTCGGCAGCTGTTAAGGCATTGATGGTAATTAAACCCAAAGATGGAGAACAGTCTATCAAAATGTAATCGTATTCGCTTTTCATCGGCTCTAACGCGCGTCGCATGATTTTCTCACGGTTCTCCAAATTCAGCATTTCGATTTCAGCACCCACCAGGTCAATGTGAGAAGGTATGATGTCTAATCCGTCAATATCGGTTGTATAAATCGCTTCCCGTATGTCAGCCTGATTGATCAGACATTCATAGATTGAACAGTCAATGTCTTTCAAATCTACACCAAGGCCGGATGAGGCATTTGCCTGAGGGTCAGCGTCAATCACTAGTACTTTCTTCTCGAGAGTAGCTAAAGATGCAGCCAAATTTATAGTGGTAGTAGTTTTGCCTACACCTCCTTTTTGGTTGGCTAAAGCAATAATTTTTCCCATATTAATCAGTTTATTCTGATTGCGAAGTAACTAATAAATGACGATAGTTTCAATTAAAATTCCATGACTTTTGGGAAAGTGTTGAAAACTCACCTCATCTGTTAATAACTTCACGCGAGCAAAGATATATATTTTTAGCTAATTGCATGATGTGGTTTGGTAAGATTAAGATTTGTTGTAACTTTACACTCATAAAAGTTTGGATAATAAAGATATGATGAAAGAGAAACCATTTCTGTTGTTGTCGAATGATGATGGATTTGCCGCAAAAGGCATTCAGGAACTGATAAAAGTATTAAGGCCAATGGCCGATTTGATGGTAGTAGCACCTTCTGGCCCACGTTCAGGAGCTTCCGGTTCCATTACTTCAGAGCATCCGCTTCGTTGTAAAAAGATAGAGTCAGCATCGGGATTTTCATTGTACAGTTGTACGGGTACTCCTGTGGACTGTGTGAAACTGGCTTTGCACGACTTGGTACCCCGTACACCTGATATGGTGATCGGAGGAATTAATCATGGAGATAACTCTTCTGTCAATGTGCACTATTCAGGTACAATGGGAGTTGTTATAGAGGGATGTCTGAAAAAAATACCTTCAGTCGGTTTTTCTCTTTGTAATCATGCGGAAGATGCAGATTTTACGCCCACTTTCCCTTATATACAACGTATCGTAGAAGAGGTCTTGCAGCATGGATTGCCTGTAGGAACCTGCTTGAATGTAAATTTTCCTGATGTAAAGGATTTGAAAGGGGTGCGTATTTGTCGGCAAACAGACGGAGTCTGGACAAATGAGTTTGTAAAGTCTGTTCATCCCAGAGGCGGAAATTATTATTGGCTTACAGGTTCTTACCGGAACGATGAACCCGAGGCACAAGATACCGACCATTGGGCATTAGATCATGGATACGTAGCCATTACTCCTACTCAGATAGATGTAACGGCTTATACTTTGATGGAACAATTGAATCACTGGAACTGGCAGCTATGAAATATTATTTAATTGTAGGTGAAGCCTCGGGTGATTTGCATGCATCTAATTTAATGAAGGCACTGCAAATGAAAGATCCCAAAGCTGAGTTTCGTTTTTTCGGAGGCGATTTGATGGCGGCTGCAGGAGGTTTGCTGGTCAAGCATTATAAGGATATGGCATACATGGGATTTATTCCGGTGTTGCTTCATTTGCGGACAATCTTTCGTAATATGGATTTGTGCAAGAAAGATATTGTTCAGTGGAATCCCGATGTCTTGATTTTGGTGGATTATCCGGGGTTTAACCTGAAAATAGCTGAATATATAAAAGCACATACGAATATTCCTATCTTTTATTATATTTCTCCTAAAATCTGGGCTTGGAAGGAATACCGCATCAAGAATATTAAACGAGATGTGGATGAGCTGTTTTCTATACTGCCTTTTGAAGTAGATTTTTTCAAGAAGCATAATTACCCTATTCATTATGTCGGAAATCCGTGTGTGGATGCTGTACATTGTTTTAAGCAGGGATATGCCGAGAGTTTTGAGGAATTTACCCTTCGTAACGGGTTGGATAAAAAGCCAATTATTGCGTTGTTGGCTGGTAGTCGTAAGCAGGAAATTAAGGATAATTTGCAGCGGATGATACAAGCATCCCACAACTATACAGAATATCAGTTTGTTATTGCGGGAGCTCCTGGAATATCTCCCGAATTTTATCAGGCCTATATGGGGGCTGATACCAAAATTATATTTGGTCAGACATATAGCTTGCTGAGTCATGCTACGGCTGCTTTGGTTACCAGTGGTACGGCTACACTCGAAACCGCCTTGTTCCGGGTGCCTCAGGTGGTGTGTTATTATACTGCTGCAGGAAAACTGGTTTCATTCTTACGCCGACATATTTTAAAAGTAAAATATATTTCTTTGGTCAACCTGATTGCAGGTCGTGAAGTGGTGGCTGAACTGGTAGCGGATGGCATGACCTCAGAAAATGTGAAGCAACAATTAGAAGCAATCTTACCCGGGCAAATGACTCGTGAGAAAATGTTGCAGGATTATGATGCGTTGATTAAAATTCTTGGACAGGAAGGAGCTTCTGAACGGGCAGCCGGAAAAATCGTTGAACTTTTATCTCGAAAATACAACAGGTCCTTGCAGTAAGACTGAAGGACCTGTTATAAACTTTCTGCTTATATTATTCAATAAAAGAAATGATATACAGATAGACAACCGCTGCCGGAACCGCCATCAGGGTGCTGTCAAAGCGGTCTAACATACCTCCATGGCCAGGTAATATGTTGCCTGAATCTTTTATTCCAATAGTGCGTTTAAGCAGCGATTCTGTCAAATCGCCTAATGTACCGAATATCACAACTGTCAGGGCTAGTCCTATCCAGATACTGATTGACATGAATGGGAAATAATGTGCTATCACAATGGCAGCTATAATACTGAAAACTCCGCCGCCAATGGAACCTTCCCATGATTTTTTAGGGGATATTCGTTCAAATAAGCGATGCTTTCCGAATAGCATACCGGTACAATATGCTCCCGTATCATTAATCCATGTGAAAATAAATATTGACAACGGTAGTATTGGGTTGTACTGTACCTGATAATTTGACAATTCTCCTTCACTTCCAATAGAATGATAGGCCAGTACGTTTAACATTGCAAACGAAAGTGCAATGTAGATTTGGCTCATCATGGCATACGCCCAGTTGTTCAGTGGATTCTTTTTCTTTAAATATAGCTCGCTGACAAGCAGGTATATGATAAGAAATAAGTAAGGAATCAGTATTTCTGTTTGTCCAGGCATGACTCCTAAATAGGCAAAACCAAAGAACAGAAATACACCGGCCAGCATACATATAGGTTTGTTTATCTCTACATCCGGCTGTTTGCTGATGATAACCCCGAATTCATGAATGGTCAGGGCTGTAATCAGAGCAAACAATAGACTAAAAGAGATAGGACCTCCAAGAATACAACCAATGAGTACTCCTACGAAGATTATTCCCGTAATTGCTCGTTGAATAAAGTTATTTTTCACGTTAGTTGGTTTTTATTCGGTTATGCTTCTCCTTTTTCCTGGTTTTCTTCCTGTGAAGGTATGTTATTTTCAGAGGAAGAATTATTTTCATTATCCGTATTTTCCTGCTTGTTTTCCAGCTGTTTGGTTTCCGGTAGCTGCTCATTGGCTGCCATAATTTCTTCCGAACGGGAAGTCCATGGACGTTTACCGAAAATCTTTTCAACATCTTCAGCAAAGATTACTTCTCGGTCAATTAACAGCTGTGCCAGTTGGTTGTGGCCTTCACTGTGTTCTTGCAGCAAGGCCTTTGCACGCATGTACTGCTCATTAATCATGTGCTGTACTTCCTGGTCTATAAGCTCGGCTGTATGTTCACTGTATGGTTTAGTAAAGCTGTAATCTTCATTGCTGTTATAATAGCAGAGATTAGGAAGCTTGTCACTCATACCTGCGTATGCAATCATGCCGTAAGCCTGTTTGGTGACTCTTTCCAAGTCATTCATTGCCCCGGTGGAGATGTGTCCGATGAAAATTTCTTCAGCAGCACGTCCACCTAATGTGGCACACATTTCATCCAGCATTTGTTCCTTAGTAGTGATCTGTCGTTCTTCTGGCAGATACCATGCTGCTCCTAACGCACGTCCTCTTGGAACAATGGTTACTTTAATCAGCGGGTTGGCATGTTCCAGGAACCATGAGATGGTGGCGTGACCTGCTTCGTGAAGTGCAATGGCACGTTTTTCGGCGGCAGTCATGACTTTTGTTTTCTTTTCCAGACCACCTACAATACGGTCGATTGCAGCTAAGAAATCATCTTTATCTACACTCTTCTTTTGATGACGTGCTGCAATAAGAGCAGCTTCGTTACATACATTGGCAATGTCCGCACCGCTGAATCCAGGGGTTTGTCGTGCTAATAAATCCACGTCTACACTGCTGTCCAGCTTCAGAGGTTTAAGATGAACTCCAAACACTTCCTTTCGTTCATTCAGGTCAGGAAGGTCTACATATATTTGTCGGTCAAAACGTCCTGCACGCAGTAGGGCTTTGTCCAAAATATCTACACGGTTGGTTGCCGCTAAGATGATGACTCCACTGTTTGAACCAAATCCGTCCATCTCTGTCAGAAGCTGGTTCAATGTGTTTTCACGTTCGTCATTTCCTCCCATGCTTGGGTTTTTGCCACGGGCACGGCCTACAGCATCAATTTCATCAATAAAGATGATACAAGGCGACTTTTCTTTTGCCTGACGGAACAAATCACGTACGCGAGAAGCACCGACGCCGACAAACATTTCTACAAAGTCTGAACCGGAAATAGAGAAGAAAGGTACATCGGCTTCACCTGCCACAGCTTTGGCTAACAATGTTTTACCAGTTCCCGGAGGGCCTACTAGTAAAGCACCTTTAGGAATTTTTCCACCCAGTTCCGTATATTTTTGCGGTTGTTTCAAGAAATCTACAATTTCCTGTACTTCTTGTTTGGCAGCAGCTTGTCCGGCAACATCCTTAAACGTAATGCGGTTAGTTCCTTTTTCAAAAAGCTGCGCTTTGCTTCTTCCCACATTAAATACGTTTGAGCCTCCTCCGGCGCCTCCTCCGCCACCCATTCGGCGCATGGCAAACATCCAGATACCGATAAGGAAGACAAACGGCAGAACGTTCCACAGGATTATACTAAAATAGTCACTTTTCTTTTCGTATTGGATAGAACCGGTAAAGTTTCCTTCTTTCGTCTGCTCATCCAAAAACTTGTCCAAAGCTTCCATGGAGCCAATTTGTACATTGATAGAAGGGCTTCTTCCGACTTTGTTGGCATCTTTCTTGAATACATCTACAATGTGATCCGGCTTGATATACATTTCCACCGTATTGTTGTCGTATGCCACGATTTTATCTGCATATCCTTTGGTAACCATTTCCTGAAATTCGGTATAGTTTACCTCTTTGGTGGCACTTCCTTCATCTCCGGAAAAATAGAGGAAGGCAAAAATCAAGGCAATGATGACATAAAGCCACGTTAAATTAAAGCGTGGTACATTGATTTTAGGTTTATTGTTGTTGTCACTCATATTTCTCTTTCCTTATTATATATTAGTCCAGATCTGGAATGTCGGTCAGTTTGGCATCTGCCCATAAGTGTTCCAGATTATAAAAATGTCGTACTTCCGGCAAAAATATATGTACAATAACGTCGCTATAATCCATAGCTACCCATTGTGCATTTCTTTGGCCGTCTATAGCATACGCTTTAGTGCCGGTCTCTTTTCTTACATGTTCTTTGATGGAGTCCACAATTGCCAATACCTGACTGGGAGAATTTCCCTGGCAAATGATAAAATATTTACAGATGGTATCTTCTATTTCGTTTAAATCAGCTACTACGATTTGTTTACCTTTTTTCTCTTGAATTCCTTCAATGATTTTTTCTATTAAAGTTGTCGTTTCGTTCATTCTTTTGATTATTCCTATTTTAAAAATTGAAAATAAAGTTCTATATATAACATAGGACAAATATACTTGGTTTTCTGTATATCCGAAAATTTTTACTTGAAAGAAGCTGAAAAAAGAAAAAAAATATGTTTTTGGGAAGAAAAAAATGCCGAAATGCTTTGTATGTTCCAAAAATGTTGTACCTTTGCACCGTCAAAACAAAAAGATGACAATCGTTCTCTGATTTTGGGCTATGGTGTAATGGTAACACAACAGATTCTGGTCCTGTTTTTCTTGGTTCGAGTCCGAGTAGCCCAACTTCATTTGCAGCGTTCTCGCGGAGAGGATAAAGCGTTATTGGGCTATGGTGTAATGGTAACACAACAGATTCTGGTCCTGTTTTTCTTGGTTCGAGTCCGAGTAGCCCAACAGAAAAAGGTGTTCTGAGTAATCGGGACACCTTTTTTGTTTCTTCTTTTTATTTTCTCTTTCAAATAGAAATATTCTTTCTTACCTTCTTATAATCAGTTGTTTATGGTTTGTTTGATGCTGCTGTTAACTCCTTAATGGATGTTAACTTTTGTCGTTTCAAAAACAAAATATTCGATATCATGGTTATTAAGTCATCGAGATTGATAAAAGTAATTAGGTATTAAAGTTTTTGAATGAAAAAATGAAAAAGGTAAGTTTTTTAGTAGTAGCATTAGCTGTATCTTCTCTTTCTGTGAGTGCACAAAAGGCGTATGAAGGAACTCGTTTCTTGGATAATTGGTATGTGGGTGTAAAAGGTGGAGTGACTACTCCTACTACTCATTCTGCATTTTGGCCTAATATGCGTGCGGAAACTGGCATTGAATTAGGAAAACAGATTACTCCGGTGTTAGGTGTTTCTTTCGAAGGATTGACAGGTATCAATACGTCTTTCAGTAAAACAGCTTTTGACGATTTGAATTTAGGTGTATTGGGTAAGATTAACTTAAATAATCTCTTTGGGGGATATAATGGTGAACCTAGATTGTTTGAAGTAGAAGGTATCGCTGGATTTGGTTGGGGACATGATTTTGTGAACTCAAGTATGGGTGCGGACCGTTCTTATATGGTAAGCCGTTTTGGTGCTAGCTTTAACTTCAACTTGGGTGAGAAAAAAGCATGGGCTGTAAATGTACGTCCGGCTATTGTTTACAGAATGGATGGTGACCGTGCACAACAACTGAACGTAAACAAGTCGAAGATTGAAATTTTGGCTGGTGTGACTTATCGTTTCGCAAGCAGCAACGGAAAGCACTATATGACTATCCAGAAGCCATACAATCAGGCTGAGGTGAACTCTCTGAATGAGGCGATTAATACCTTGCGTGCAGAAAATGCCCGTAAGGATGAAGCTTTAGGAGCAAAGGATGTAGAAAATGCACGTTTGGAAAAAGAACTGACAGACTTGCGTAATGCACCTAAGCAGGTAGAAACGATTATTCAGAATACACATTCCAAGTCATTGGAATCTGTTGTTACGTTCCGTCAGGGAAAGACTGCAATCAGTACTGATCAGGTGCCTAATGTAGAGCGTATTGCAACTTATATGAAGAATAATCCGAAGAGTACGGTATCTATCAAGGGATACGCTTCTCCGGAAGGTAGTGCCGAAGTAAATGCACGTGTAGCTAAGCAGCGTGCGGAAGCAGTAAAGAATATGTTGATAAGTAAGTATAAAATTAGTGCTTCACGTATCACGGCTGAAGGTCAGGGTGTAGGAGCTATGTTCTCAGAACCGGACTGGAACCGTGTAAGTATTGCTACTTTGAGCGAATCAGAATAATTCTTTTTTATTGAAATAATGTAGTCTGAAGGCTGTTGCAGGTAAATACTGTGGCAGCCTTTTTTATGTCTCTTTGTTTTCGTATATGTTTTTACATTTCTTGTACAGATAAAGACTGGGAAAAGTAACTGAAAATTCTTATCTTTGCGAGGAATTTGTAAACTCATGGGAGAACGTACACGATACAATGATTTTGCCCGGTTTTTGGCTCTTCATTTTCCTTTTAAGGTACAAAAAATCTCATTGAATGTGGGATTTACTTGTCCGAACAGAGATGGTATAAAAGGATATGGAGGATGTACCTATTGCAATAACCAGACCTTTAATCCGGCATATTGTCGGACAGACAAGTCTGTTACGCAACAGTTGGAGGAAGGAAAAGAGTTTTTCGCCAGAAAATATCCGGAAATGAAGTTTTTGGCATATTTTCAAGCCTACACGAATACCTATGCAGAATTGGACAAGCTGCGTCAGATGTATGAAGAGGCATTGCGGGTAGAAGGAGTTGTCGGACTCGTTATCGGCACGCGTCCTGATTGTATGCCCGAAGAATTGCTGGATTATCTGGAAGAGTTGAATAAGCGAACCTTTCTTTTAGTGGAATATGGTATTGAGAGTACGGATAATCATACTTTGCAGCGAATAAACCGGGGACATACTTTTGAATGTACGGTGGATGCCGTAAAACGTACAGCAGAAAGAGGGATACGTGTGGGAGGTCATGTGATTTTAGGACTTCCGGGAGAAAATCATGAAGCTATCATCCGTCAGGCACGGCAGGTGTCTGAACTTCCTTTGACAACGCTGAAAATGCATCAGTTGCAGCTGGTGCGTGGTACACGGATGGCACATGAATATGAGTTGTGTCCTGAAGATTTTCATTTGTACGAGGTAGATGAATACATTGATCTTGTGATAGATTATCTCGAGCGTGTACGTCCGGATCTTGTGCTGGAACGTTTCGTTTCGCAGTCTCCCAAGGAATTGCTGATAGCTCCAGACTGGGGCATTAAAAATTACGAATTTGCCGTTCGTATGCAGCGTCGCCTTCAGGAAAGAGATACCTGGCAGGGAAAATTCTATGAAGAAGTAAAAAAGGAAACAATATAATATCAAATTTTTAAATTAGTTAGGATTCAATGGAAATTAAAGGTAAAGTTCATTATGTCGGTGTGAACGACCGTACAAAAGCTTTGTTTGAAAATTTGTGGCCACTTCCTTATGGCGTGTCTTATAACTCTTACCTGATTGCCGATGACGATATGGTCGCATTGGTCGATACGGTAGATGTGGCTTTCTTTGAAGTATATATTAAGAAGATACGCAGTGTTATCGGAGACCGTAAAATCAATTATTTGATTATAAATCACATGGAGCCTGACCATTCCGGTTCAATTGCTCTGATTAAGAAATACTATCCTGAAATCGTATTGGTAGGTAACAAGAAGACTTTCGAAATGGTAGAAGGATATTATGGAGTAACAGGTGAACGTTATGTGGTAGGTGATGGAGATTTCCTGAAATTGGGACATCATAGCCTTCGCTTCTATCTGGTGCCCATGGTACACTGGCCGGAAACAATGGTAACTTTTGATGAAACAGAAGGTATCCTGTTCTCTGGAGATGCTTTCGGCTGTTTCGGAGCATTGAACGGAGGATGCATCGACCGTAACATCAATACTGATATTTATTGGAATGAAATGCGCCGTTACTATGCTAATATCGTAGGTAAGTTCGGCAATCCGGTACAGAAAGCTTTACAGAAATGTGGAGGACTGCCTATCAAGACAATCTGTCCGACTCATGGACCGGTATGGGAAGAATGCATTCCGCAAGTGGTAGATATGTATGACAAGCTGAGCCGCTATGAAGGTGAAGAAGGTGTAGTGATTGTGTATGGAACCATGTATGGTAATACAGAAGAACTGGCTGAAGCTATTGCAGAAGAACTGAGTGCACAGGGCATTAAGAATATCATTCTGCACAATGTTTCTCATACGCATCATTCTTATATCCTGGCCGATATCTTTAAGTATAAAGCTTTGATAGCAGGCTGTACTACTTATAACATGCATTTGTATCCTGAAATGGAATCTCTGTTGAGCAAGGTAGCCGCTCGTGAAATGAAGAACCGTCTGTTTGGTTACTTCGGTTCGTTCACCTGGGCCAGTGCAGCAGTGAAGAAATTGGGTGAGTTTACTGAAAAACTGAAATTTGAAGTAGTAGGTAACCCGGTAGAAATGAAGCAGAGCATGAAGGCCGACAATTATGCACAGGCTAAGGAATTGGCTAAGGCAATGGCCGACCGTTTGAAAGCAGACCGTAAATAAGTCATCTTTTTGATAGATATAAAAAACTTCCACTAAAGGATTTTCCCTTGGTGGAAGTTTTTTTATGGAGTGATATATGCTTATCAGTCTTTTGCCTGGTGTACGGTCAGTTGCGGGAACGGGAATCCGATACCTTCTTTGTTGAATGTGTCGTATACGATTTTATTCATGTCAAAATACACATCCCAGTAGTTTTCGGTTTTGGTCCACACACGTACCTTAATATCTACACTGCTGGCAGACAAAGCTCCCAGTCCGATAAATGGAGCTGGAGTAGTGAGGATTCGTTCATCGGCCGCAATGATTCGCTCCAATACAGCTTTTACTTTTTCATAATCTTCTCCGTATTCTACTCCGAATACCCATTCAGCGCGGCGCATGTCTTGTTTGCTGTAATTGGTAATGGCATTGCTGCTCAGTGCACCGTTCGGTACGTAAATAATTCGGTTGTCTACCGTAGCCAGAATGGTGTGGAAAATCTGAATTTCTTTTACGGTTCCGCTGGCACCTTGTCCGTCGATGTAGTCTCCTACCTTGAAGGGCTTGAATACTAAGATGATTAATCCTCCAGCGAAGTTTGACAGGTTTCCGGACAATGCCATACCGATTGCCACACCGGCAGAAGCTAAGATTGCGGCGAAGCTGGTGGTTTCCACTCCTAATTTGCTGATGATGGCAAATGCTAAGATCAGGTTCAGAAGTATGCTGAGCAGACTTTTTAAGAAGGTCTGTACACTGATTTCCAGTTTGCGCTTTTCCAGAATCTTGCTGACCAGTCGGCTGATTTGCTTGATGATAAACCGGCCGACGATGTAGATGATAATGGCAGCCAGAATGTCTTTTCCAACCTCGATTCCCCAGTTGAGCAGTCTGTCCAGCAGCTGTTCTACGTTAATTTTTGAAGCAGTATTGCTTGCTTGTGCTGTAGCTTGTAATAATGTAAGTAACATGTGTAATGTGAATTAAATTTTTTATAGTTAATCATTCATTTAATATCCCCTTGCCTTGTCGGACAATTTCAGGTACATCATCACAACAATTTATGACGGTAGAAGGTTCAATACCTCCCGTACCTCCGTCAATAATAAGGTCTACTTTCTCTCCAAACTTTTCGTCAATCAGTTCCGGTTCAGTGATGTATTCAATGTCTTCTCCTTCCTCTAACGGCAGAGTGGTCGTCAGAATCGGTGCATCGAGCAACCGGCAGATTTCACGGATGATGGCATTGTCGGGTACACGGATACCCACTTCCTTCCGGTTGCGGAAAATCTTAGGCAGACGGCTGTCCGCATTCAGGATAAAGGTAAACGGACCGGGCAGATTGTGTTTCATCAGTTTGAAAGTGGCATTGCTCACGCGAGCATATTCGCTGATGTTGCTCAGGTCGTAACAGATGATGGATAAATTATTCTTGCGCGGATCGATATTTTTCAGTTTGCAGATACGCTCAATGGGGCGTTCCTTCAGCGCATGACAGCCTAATGCGTACACTGTGTCTGTGGGGTAGATAATGATGCCCCCATCGTTCAGAATGTCTACTATGCGCTGCAGGTCTTCCGGTCGGTTGTTTTTAGAATATAATTTAAGTAACATGGCGTTATCCACGAAGATTTGACTTCGTATGAACGCAAAAATAAGAAAATTATTTCTTTTTCTTTCGCAGTTCTTCTGCAATTCGATAGTGAATGGCAGCTTCTATTTCCTTTCCGCTTTTTTCGAGTGCTTCAGCAAAATATTCATGCGCACCGGCATGCTGCGGCTTCAGGCTGGTAGCCTTGTCTAAATCGGAGAGTGCTTCTTCCGTTTTTCCGGTCAGCAGACGAAGTTTTCCTCGGTTGTATACTGCCTTGAAGTCCTGTGGCCGTAGTTGTACGGCACGATTCAGGCATTCTTCAGCTTCTTCCATTCGGTTTTCATCGAAGAATGTCACCCCTTTTCGTACCCAGGCATCCACATACTCCGGATACAGCTCCAGAGCCTTGTCATAGTTGGCTTGTGCCGCCCTCGGGTCGTGTGCCTTAGTGATGCATTCGTTTCCCATCAGGTAATATTCCCGGGCGTACTTCTGCAAATTCTGCCGCTGTTGTTGCATTTGCTCCTTCAGCAATCGGTTTTCTTCCTTTAACCGGTTGATGATGCCTAATTTCCGGCGGATAAAACGCTGTATCAACGGTTTTTCAATGTCATATCGGCTGTGGATGGCCTTAAAGAAAGCTTCTAAGAATTCGGCAAAATTGCCTTTGTCGAAAGCTTTTACGGAGGCTACGTATTGAATGTCTGCCTGTGCCTGCTTCATGGCCCTCTCAAATGTCTGGTTGTCATTGAAGCGCTGGGCAAAGCTGACAATTTCCGGTCGGACAAACACATCTGCGTGCGAAATCCGTCGCTTCAACTGGATGCCGTCCAATGAGGTGCAGCGGCTCAGGGCTACATAAGCCTGTCCTCCGGCAAAAACTCCTCCCGTAAAGTCGATAACTACCCGGTTGAAAGTCAGCCCCTGACTCTTGTGTACGGTGATGGCCCAGGCCAGCCGGATGGGGTATTGTGTAAATGTGCCTAATTCCTCTTCTTCTATTTTCTTTTCCGTCTCGTTATATCGGTAGCGGATGTTGCTCCAGCTTTCCTTGTGTACATCGAATTCACTTCCGTCTTCCGTTATTACATAGATGGTACCGTCTTCCGAAAGGCCTGAAACCGTACCGATGGTACCGTTCACCCAGCGTTTTTCCTGGTCGTTCTTGATGAAAATCACCTGTGCTCCCGGCTTGATGACCAGTTCCATCAGGGTAGGGAGGCTGCTTTCCGGAAATTCACCATGTATTTCTCCTTTTAATGTGACCGGTTCGCCTGGCAGTTCGTTGAGTTTCTTTTCGTTGATATAATCTACGTTGTCCCTCCGGGTGGCCAGCGTGATGTACAAATCATTCTCTTCCGGACAAGGAGGTGTCGGCGCATAACGGGTGTTCAATAGTTGTAAATCCGCATTTCCGGCAGTATTGGTCCGGATATGGTCGAGCACGCTGACGAATACCTGGTCTGTTTGCCGGTATACCTTGGTGAGTTCGATGGATACCAGTTCCATCTCCTGGAATACTTTAGCCGAAAAGAAATACGGATTCGGATAAAAACGGTTCAGAATCTCCCGTTCGTCACTTTTTACTACCGGCTCCAGTTGGAATACGTCGCCCACTAACAGCAGCTGTTTTCCACCGAATGGCTCACGTAAGTTATGAGAGTACGTGCGAAGCACCTTGTCGATAAAGTCGATGATGTCGGCCCGCACCATGGAAATTTCATCGATGATGATGAGTTCGATGTTCTGAATAAGTTTCCGGTGGTCGGAAGAATATTTCAGAAAATCTTTCAGTTTTCGCCCCTGAAACTTCGGATCATCGGGCAGGAGCGGATGAAACGGAAGCTTGAAAAAACTGTGCAGGGTACTGCCACCCGCATTGATAGCCGCAATACCCGTAGGAGCCAGTACTACATATTTCTTTTTGGTATGCTGGCAGACGTATTTCAGAAATGTAGACTTACCCGTTCCCGCTTTTCCGGTCAGAAAGACCGATTGGCGGGTATATTGGATGAGTTTCAGTGCATTCTGAAATTCGGGGTTGTCGGTATCTATCAGGGTAGGAGTCATCTGTCATTGTGTTTAGAGATTCATGCAAAGATACGGACAAATGGGAAATAAAAAAAGCGGTTAGAAGTCTAACCGCTTTTTCGTCAGAATATTTACGAGAAGCCTTTCGGCATTTATCAGATTCGTCTTTAAAATGCTGAACTTGTCAGCGTCGCAGTTTTATTTGCGTCTTTCGTCATTCAGCATTACATAACCCCAGATCATTGGATCTGCATTTGCAATCTTGTGGAAAATGTTTTTTACCTTTTTCATAATTGTTACCCTTTCTTTTTTAGTTAGTTTAATTAAATCTTCTTAGCGGACTTCCCAGCCGGCCGTTGTACTTGTTACCTTATTTACCTTGAAAACTTTTTATTGGCTTTTTCTTTTAGCCTTTCTTTTTACACTGCAAATATAGGCCTTTTTTCTTTACAAAATATGTTTTATAGCATGTTTTTCTTGTAAAAGGCCAATTTGTTGATGTAAATCAAATCCGCAGGCAGGGTTATTTCTTTTCAATTACATTTTCCCCTTTCTCTCCCGAAAAACTCGTAACTTTGCAGCCGTTTTGTAGAATACCTATGGCAGCAAGAATGAACAATCAGTACGAAGAACGCCTGGGAACGGAGCGGATGCTTCCTCTCATTTTCAAAATGGCTTTACCGGCAGTGGCCGCGCAGTTCGTTAATCTCCTATATAATATAGTAGACCGTATTTATATCGGTCATATACCGGAAATCGGGACAAATGCATTGGCGGGAGTAGGAGTGACCACCTCTATTGTAATTCTGATTTCTTCTTTCTCGGCTATTGTGGGGGCTGGAGGTGCACCGCTGGCTGCCATGGCACTGGGACAAGGCGACCGGGTGCGTGCGGGGAAATTCTTAGGCAACGGTTTCATGCTGCTGATTCTGTTTACCGTGTTGACTTCGCTGGCATCCTATTTGTTTATGGAGCCTATTCTGCGGTTTGCGGGAGCATCTGCCGTTACACTTCCCTACGCAGAAGATTATCTTTCAGTGTACTTGCTGGGTACCTTGTTTGTGGAAATCTCTACCGGACTCAATACGTTCATCAATTCACAGGGGCGCCCAAACATTGCAATGTATTCCGTCTTGATTGGGGCCTTGCTGAATATCGTGCTCGATCCGATTTTTATTTTCTGGTTTGATATGGGCGTAAAAGGAGCGGCACTAGCCACTATTCTTTCGCAGGCATGCAGCGCCTGGTGGGTGTTAGGCTTTCTATGTTCCGACCGTGCCTCCTTGCGTTTGCAAAAATGTTATCTGAAATTTGACCGCCGTATCGTCGGTGGGATGTTGGCTTTGGGGGTATCTCCCTTCATTATGGCCAGTACAGAGAGTCTGGTAGGATTTGTGCTGAACGGCAGTCTGGAGAAATTTGGCGATATATATGTAGGAGCCCTGGCTATTTTACAGAGTGCCATGCAGCTGGTCAGTGTGCCACTTACAGGATTTGCCCAAGGTTTTGTGCCGGTGGCCAGCTACAACTACGGACATGGTGACCGCCAGCGGGTGAAAGACTGTTTCCGCATTGTACTGACGGTAATGTTCTCTTTCAATTTTGTCCTGATGTTGCTGATGATTTGTTTCCCTACGGTAGTCGCCTCGGCATTTACGAGCGATCCGGAGTTGATAGCCACCGTAGAGCATGTGCTGCCGCTCTTCCTGGCTGGAATGACAATCTTTGGTTTGCAGCGCGCCTGCCAGAATATGTTTGTAGCCCTTGGTCAGGCACGGATTTCTATTTTTATAGCTTTGCTGCGTAAGGTTATTTTGCTGGTACCTCTTGCTCTGGTTCTGCCTCGCTTCTGTGGCGTGGAAGGCGTATTTATGGCCGAAGCAGTTTCGGATGCTACGGCCGCCATCTGTTGCACATTGCTCTTTTTCTGGCAATTCCCGAAGATACTTCGCAAGATGCAGAATCTGGTACAGAACTAATTTTACGATTCCGATAGGTAAATTGTTTGAAACACAGAGAGATAAAGTGGTAAATGCTTAATCGTATTCTCTGTTTCACAGTGTGGGATACAAAAACCACACTGTGGGATACATATTTCACACTGTGAAATATAAATCCCGCAGTGTGAAACAGAGAATTCTTCGAAGCGTTTTGAGTTATGCTTTTCGGAATTTGTAATTATATGTGGGGAGAGGTGGAATTTCCTGATAGAAATTATCGGCTATGCTATAAATCTTTATAACTTTATCCTCCAAGCGTATCGTAGCTATGATTGAGGTGGCTTAAAATACAAAAACGAATACGGTTGTGTTTCCGGGCTGCCTAGCTCGGTGTGCAAGTTTTATTTATTGAAAACCAAGTCTTATAAATGAAAAATATAATAGAGAGTATCAGAAAGCAATATCCGGTGTCCGATTTGACCATAAAGGAACTTGAGTCCTATTTAACACCTTGCAGTTTTCCTAAAAGGTATCAACTGATAAAGGAAGGTATTTATTGCAAGTATGCTTATTTTATAGAAAAGGGTATCTTAAGAGCCTATTGGGTGGTCGATGGAGAGGAATACACTACCTCGTTCGGAGCAGAGGGATGTATTGTTTTCAGCATGGATGAATTATATTACAACAAAAAAAGCGAAGAATATGTGGAAACGCTGGAGGAAGTGGAAGCCTACAGAATCAATATAAGTGACCTCAAAAATCTTATGGAAACCAACTTGGAGTTATGCAACTGGGGGAGAATCATACATCAGAATGAATACAGACGGTTGCACAGAAGCCATAAAGAGAGGTTGTCATTGCCGGCAAAAGAGCGTTATGAAGAGTTTCAGAAACAATTTCCGGAAATATGCAAAAAGGTAAATCTGAAATACATTGCATCCTATTTAGGAATCACCCTTTCTACCCTCAGCAGGTTGCGAAGCAAAAAACCGTAATTTGATTTAGGACAAATTTTTAATGGATGAGATTCCCTATCTTTGCACGATGTAAATGTATAGTATAAATCCTAATCAGTTTAATTTATCCCGATATGAATCATCGAATCTCATCTTCAGCTTTTGCAGATACAAAACCGCATTATGAACTTCTTGACGGGCTAAGAGGGGTGGCCGCACTGCTTGTTGTGTTCTATCACATTTTCGAAGGTTTTTCTTTTGCTGGAGGAGGTACCCTCATTACTGTCATTAATCATGGTTATCTGGCCGTCGATTTCTTCTTTATACTTTCAGGTTTTGTCATCGGATATGCGTACGATGACCGGTGGAAGAAGAACTTGACGTTAAAAGGCTTCTTTAAGCGGAGACTTATCCGACTCCATCCGATGATTATTATGGGGGCGATAATCGGTTGCATTGCTTTCTTTGTGCAAGGGGGAGTGAAATGGGATGGTACACATGTAGCGACCTCCGCGGTCATGTTGGCACTCTTGCTTGCAATGTGCTTTATTCCGGCTTATCCGGGAGCCGGGTATGACGTACGCGGGAACGGAGAGATGTTTTCCTTGAACGGACCGAGCTGGTCATTGTTCTTTGAATATATAGGTAATATACTTTACGCTCTTTTCATTCATCGTTTAAGTAATAAGGCACTGACAGTATTGGTCATACTGCTCGGTTTGGGGCTTTCCTGGTTTGCTTTGTTTGATGTGGTAGGTTATGGCATGATAGGAGTGGGCTGGACGCTCGATGGGCTGAACTTTTGGGGAGGCATGCTGAGAATGCTGTTTCCTTTCACGTTAGGTATGCTGATTTCAAGAAATTTCTGTCCGTTCAAGATTCGAGGCGCATTCTGGATTTGCAGCATTATCCTGTTGGGACTTTTCTGTGTGCCTTATATCGAAGGTAAGTCACCGGTATGCTTGAATGGCGTGTTCGAGATGATATGCATTGCGGTGGTATTTCCTCTATTGGTGTGTATGGGGGCATCCGGCAAGACGACAGACAAGCAGTCGACCGCTATCTGTAAGTTCCTGGGAGATATATCTTATCCGCTTTATGCCATTCACTATCCTATTATGTATGTATTCTATTCATGGCTTATTGAGAAACAGTTGTATACGTTGGAAGACACTTGGCCGGTGGCAGCTGTCGTATATTTCGGAAGTATTGCATTGGCATACTTGTGTCTGAAGCTCTATGATGAACCCGTGAGAAGGTGGCTTGGAAATAAGTTTGTGAGGTAGTATGGAAATATATTAGTAAATATGATAGGATGTATAAATCCCCCTTTTAATTAGGGATTGTGTGCAGAATTACTCGACCGTTGTTAATTCATTGGTCGAGTAATATTTTTATGTCTCTATTGTACGGTAATAAAGTTTTATGTGTATTGAAGCTTATGTCTGAAGCTTGGAATTTGAATTGATAATATCGAATTTCTTCCTATATTTGACGATTTTCCACCTTTTTTTGATTGGCTAATTCGTATTTTTGTGTAAACAAAAAAGGTGTATGCTATGAATAATGCTGTAAAAAAACATTTTATTGAACTGTTATTTTTTATACTTCTAGATTTCTTTACAGTTTCTCTTTGTGCAAAAGATTTTAAAATTTTAGATACCTCAAATGGATTACCGGATAATACTGTAAAATGTTTTACACAGGATAGTCGGGGATTTATGTGGTTGGGAACTTTTAATGGCTTATGTCGATTTGATGGGGCTGAGTTCGTTATTTATAGGCATGATAAGAATACTTCTAATTCTATAGTGGATAATCATGTGGAAGCATTGTTGTCAGTTGGTGATTATTTATGGGTAGGAACAACCAATGGACTTTCTTGTTATTCCCAGAAAGAAGATCTGTTTTATGATTGTGTTTATTTGTCTCCATCTGGTGAGAAAAAAAGAATAGACGTAGCTATTCGTAATATTATTTGTTGTAATGGTCTTGTCTTTGTTTTAACAACTATGGATGAGATTTGGGTTCAAAAAGAAGGATATGTTTTTATACCTTGTGTATATGGAAAAAAAATGTCTTGGCAAGCTATTGCAAATTATAAGGAAAATCTATTTTTGGCCTATAGTACAGAAGGTTTATTTTTGATTGATGCCCAAAAACAAGCTATCGTAAACCAGAAATTGTTAGATAAACATATTCTAAGTGGCTGTATGATGTATTATAGTCAGAATCAGAAAACTGTTTATGTGGGTGCGGGGATTGGATATGCAGGTAGGGCCTTTAAAATAAATTCCGAATTGGCAGAGATTGTGGAAGAATCTTTTGCGTTGAAAGATATAAAAGCAATTGTGGATTATCAGGATAAGGTATTATTTGGTCTGGATGGTGGAGGAATAGTGGAGTTAAAGGATGGAGAAATAGTAAATTATACATCTCAAAATTCGAATATAAGCAGTGATGCAGTTCACGCTTTGTTTGTTGACAGGAGAGATTGCTTATGGATAGGAACTTATCGTGGAGGTGTAAATTTTTACTCATCTTATTACGATTGGTTTTATACTTTGACCAAGAATGAAGAAGGCTTATCCCATGATATTGTGACTGCAATTTATCCGGATGGAGATAAACTGTATTTAGGGTTAGATGGAGGTGGCTTAAATATATATGATAAAAAGTCTGGTTCATTGACTGTTTATTCTCAACAGAATAGTACTATTTCGGGGAATAATATTTTGTCTATATGTGCAGATTCCCAGTATATATGGATGGCAGTTTATGAGAAGGGATTATGCCGTTTTTCACGTACTACTCATACTTTTAAAAATTATGATCTTTTTTCTATCGATAAGATTTATAATGCAAATCAGGTGTGGGATATTCAACAGGGCAATGATGGGAATATATGGATTATAGGTTCTGTAGTTTATTTATTTAATCCTAAGACAGAATCTTTTACATTGGTTGATGGAGTTTATAGTGCATCTTCCATTTTATTTGATGGCGATTTTGTATGGATTAGTTCTACGCATACGGGATTATATAAATTGGATCGGAAAACAAGAAAGATATGTATGCATTACCATGAAAAATCGGAGAAAGTATCACTTCCTTCTAATTTTATCCGCTATATGTTTATGGATTCTAATCATTCTATATGGTTATCAACGGAGTCTGCCGGACTATATCGGATGGACGAGCAGAAAGGGAAAATAATATCTTATGCGGAGCGTATCGAACTTCAAAATAACAAAGTGGTGAGTATAGAAGAAGACGGTGTGGGGTGTTTATGGTTAGGCACTTATAATGGCTTATATAAATATGATCCGAAACATGATTCTTTTGTTCATTTTGGGAAAATGGATAATCTGTGGGCTGGACAATTTAATTATCATGCTTGTGCACAAGATAATCGGTTTGTGTATATGGGCGCTACAAAAGGTCTTGTTTGGTTTGAACCCCAAAAGATTGTTTATACGCATCAGACTAGTCCTGTTTATTTTACAGAATTGGAGTTATTGAATCATTCAGGTAGTAAAGTTCATTTGCTAGGTATGGAGGGGAAAAGCGTTTCTTTAGCTTATAATCAGAATTTCTTTACTTTATTTTTTTCAGTGCCAGAGATGTTGACCCCAGATAAAGTCCGTTTCTCGTGTTATATGAAAGGGTTTGAAAAAGGTTGGCAGGAGATTGGGACGAAACGGCAAGTCTCCTATACAAATGTACCTCCAGGAAAATATGTATTTTATGTTAAATCGACAGACAGTTCTGGAAAATGGAGTGATAAAATGTCTTGTTTATATATTGTCATCACTCCTCCTTGGTGGCAAACGGGGTGGGCTTGGTGCTTGTGGATATTGCTCTTATCTGGAGCTATTGCAACTGCCTTCTGGTTTTATAAACATGAATTGAATATTAAGCACCTTGTTCAATTAAAAGAGATAGAAAAAGAAACAGCTCGTAATATTAAAAAAAATAACTCGCTCTAAATTGGACTTTGATTGAAAATCAAGAAGTTGGGCGTTTGCCTA
>ERZ772893.155-NODE-155-length-97595-cov-33.402481_pt1 | contig 97595 bp, 90 predicted proteins | sample MGYA00511482_ERZ772893 | MGnify/ENA primary metagenome ERZ772893 (study PRJEB29015, sample SAMEA2737687) | human gut metagenome | biome: human gut; feature: human-associated habitat; material: faeces | place: China | collected 2012 ... | reverse complement strand
CCGGCGAGGAGAACATGTATATGGAAACTACCGAAAACGTCATCTATCTGGCGGGCGGCTGCTTCTGGGGCATGGAACAGCTGATGCAATCCATCCCCGGCGTCATCGATGCCGAGAGCGGCTATGCCAACGGCACCTGCGAGGCAGACGCCGATTATCAGACCGTATGCAAGGGGAACACCGGCTTTCGGGAAACCGTGCGGGTGGAATATGACCCCGAGCAGGTAAGCCTTGACGCGCTGCTGCTGGCCTACTTCTATGTCATCGACCCAACGGTGCAAAACCAGCAGGGCAACGACCGGGGCAGCCAGTATCAGAGATGAAAGCAGAGGGTTACGGATATCTTCTGTATCTGTTCGAGGAATGAGTTCGCAAAATACAATGATATAATAAGCAGCGGCCCAATCATTATGAACCGGGACGCTGTCGTTTATGCTCATGTCGGTTTATTCAAACAGGACGTTCAGCTTGCTGTTCAGAATCAGATCGGCATAAGCAAGCGGGTCATTGTAGATCAGATAATCCAGCTCTGACCGCTGGAAGCGGTTATCGGCAACTTCGTTTTCAACGGCTGTGCAGTCAATGGAAATCCGGCTTCCATTGTCAAAAACCAATTCTACGCAGGCTGTGTCGATGCTGAATTGATAGGATATAAGTTTGCTCATGGTCATACCTACAAGATGTTTTTTGAGGTGAATCAGGCGGTCAATTTCCGGGTGATTATTGGCGGGAATCATATCGAAATCTGCCGCAAATCATTCAAAATAAGTCGTTGCGAACGGTTAGTACGTATAAAATAGCTGGATACAAAACGGCTACAAAATTCGTAAGAAACCTATGTACAGCCCGAAATACGTGGATTATTTGGGCAAAATGCGTATCGAGAGTGCATTTTATAACCCTAAATCAAAGCCCAAGACTTGAGCGGGAATAAGCCTAAACTGAAAAGAATATAAGTTATATCCAAACAGATCGCAGGATGCCTTTTCACCGTTCCATGCGGTCTGTTTGTGTGTTATAATAAAATGTATGCCAAAAAGGCGAATACTTAATTGGAGAGAGTTACGGTGAAAAGCACAACACGGGACATGACAAAGGGCAGCCCATGGAAGCTGATAGCGGGCTTTGCTCTGCCTGTTTTGCTCAGTCAAATATTTCAGCAGCTTTATAACACGGCGGACACACTTATCGTGGGTCGCTTTTTGGGGGACGAGGCGCTGGCGGCGGTCAGCTCGTCCGGTCCGCTGATATTCCTGCTCATAAGCTTTTTTGAAGGCCTTACCATGGGCGCAAGCGTCACCATTTCGCGCTATTTCGGCGCTGACGATAAGGAGCGGGTGCAGCGCGCCATACATACGAACATTCTGGTCAGCACCATGAGCGGCCTTTTCCTTACGGGCTTTGGTATAATCATGACGCCGCATATACTCGGCTGGATGGGTACTGATCCTGAGGTGCTGCCGGACGCGATAGCTTATTTCCGCTATTATTTCATGGGCATATTGTCCGTGGTGCTCTATAATGCATGCAAAAGCATAATGAACGCGCTTGGCGACAGCCGCAGGCCGCTTTATTATCTGTTGCTGTCCTCGCTTACGAACATAGTGCTGGACGTGCTGTTCATAGGCGTGTTCCATTGGGGCGTGTGGTCGGCGGCGTTTGCAACTACAATTTCGCAAACCATCAGCATGGTGCTTTGTATGATACATTTGTCCTCCAAAAACACGGCGTTCCATATCCAATGGAAAAATCTGCGCATAGACCGCGAGATGCTGGGCCAGATAGTGCGCTACGGTCTGCCTTCCGGCGTGCAAAATTCCGTAATTGGCCTTGCAAACGTTATCGTGCAGACGAATATAAACTCCTTCGGCAAAATCGCCATGGCGGCATACGGCACATATGCAAAGCTTGAGGGCTTCGCCTTTCTGCCGATTACCAGCTTCACTATGGCGCTTACAACATACACCAGCCAAAACCTTGGCGCTTGTGAGTACAAGCGCGCCAAGAAGGGCGCACGCTTCGGCATAATCTGCGCAATGATATTGGCGGAGCTGATAGGCGTTGCAATGTATATATTCATGCCCAAGCTTGCCGCGCTGTTCAGCAGCACGCCGGAGGTAATAGCCTACGCTACCAAGCAGGCGCGCACCATTGCGCTGTTCTTCTGCCTGCTGGCCTATTCCCACGCGGTGGCATCCGTATGCCGCGGCGCGGGCAAGGCATTTGTGCCAATGACTATAATGCTCGTCGTTTGGTGCGTGCTGCGCATAACCTATATAACAATAGCCATGCGCATATCGCACGATATACAGCTTGTGTACTTCGCTTATCCGCTCACCTGGTCAATAAGCTCGGTAATATACTTCCTGTACTATCATTTCTCCAACTGGGTACATGGCTTTGAACAAGTTCGCCACCGCGACGCGCTGGGAAAATAGCATAACATAAACTAAAACGACTTCCAGGGGTTGCTTCGGAGGTCGCTTTGATTTATATGCCCACGTACTCTATCCCTCTCAACACCCCGTCCTCAAACCTCAGCACGAAGCATGACGGTGTAGAGATCGGGCCATTGAGCACGGTGGCGCCGCTGAATGTGATGCGGCGAAGCTTTTTATCGGCATCCGTAACGGTTATGGTGCAGTATTGCTGAAGATAGGCGCATATCGCAGCTGCATGGGATACTACTGCCGCAGCCATGCCGTCCTTTGTTTGCGTAAGAATATCGCTTATGGCTGCCGTCATCCGCGTGCGGACGGTACGGAAGGACTCGCCGTCTGTGTTGGCAAAGTCGCAGTCGGTATATTGCCGTGCCCATGCCTGTATGGTGAACGTGCCTTGCTCGCCCGTTTCCCGCTCGGCAAGCCGCGCATCTGTTATTATGCTTTTGCTTATCGCTTCTGCGGTTTCATATGCCCGCCTGTATGGCGAAGAATAAACCGTCACGGCTTCACTTGGCCTTATTTTGTTCCAGAATCGTTTCGCGGCGGCTTTGCCGTCCGCCGTGAGCGGGATCCGGCTGTTGGCGGCGGTGCTTTGCCTGTCCGGCGCGGAATGTCTGAACAAATAGATGGTTTTCATGAATTATGCATCCTTAGCTATGTAATCAATGTTCGCTATGCTCCGTCATGTCGTGGTTTTGGCAGCTTTGCGCCACCTGCCGCAATGGCAAGATAGTCGCGGTTGAATTGAGCAATTCCGCACGGGCGGTCATGGCGGGGTCTACCGATACCGGCTTCATTGCGTCCTCTCTTTATCCTTCTTTATGTTAAAACATATCGGGCAAAAAGAAAAGCAAAAGTTGGCTATCTGATTGCAAAATCCTGCCTAACTAATATTGGTTAGAATGAACATAGTGTCCGTTTGAGTAAAAAATGTCAATGAGTTTTTTAGATTTGCTTTAGCGTAGCCCTGTGTGACGGAATGTGGTAAAATAAACTTGATTATGCGGAGGAAAAGCATATGGAACATGATTTCAAACGTCTCCGCCAACAAAATGCTCTTTTTGCAAAACGGCACGGAGTGCAGCTATATTCAGATAGACACCGCCTGTTTTACATTGGGGATAAGCTGAAAAGCATAGGGGAGCAAAGGCTGCTTTTCCCCGAAATGTCCCATGCGTAACGCAATTTTACATATAGTACACTTTTTATCCGGTGTGCTTTTGCAGCGGTTTATGGTATAATGCGGCAGGAAAGGATGGATATGCGCATGGCAGGATACGTTGTTGGCATAGGCGCGGCCAATTTGGATGTGCACGGGCGCAGCATAAACAGCATAAAACTAAGGGATTCAAATCCCGGCAGGCTTAATATGTCCGCCGGCGGCGTAACAAGGAATATACTTGAAAACATGAGCCGCATGGGCATGGATGTGCAGCTTATAAGCGCCATGGGCACGGATGTTTTCGGCGAAAGAATAATGGAAAGCTGTGCAGCGGCCGGCATAGGCACTACGCATGTGCTGCGGCTGAGCGGGGAAACAAGCTCCAGCTATATTGCCATGCTGGATGATAACGGCGACATGCTGCTGGGCATGAGCGATATGCGCATACTTAAAAAGCTCAGCGCGGAGCATATCCGTAAAAATGCCGAACTTATAGCCAATGCGGATGCCGTGATAATAGACGGCTGCCTTGCGGAGGAAACCATAGATGAAATACTGAACGTTGCAGACGGCGCAAAAGTATTTGCTGACCCTGTATCAACGGCCTATGCCCGAACAATAGCCAAATTTACGGACAGGCTGCATCTTGTTAAGCCAAACCTTATGGAGCTTGAAGTGCTCAGCGGCGTTAAGGCGGAAACGGATGCAGAGATAATCGCCGCGGCGGGTGCCGTGCTTGCGCGCGGAACGTACGCTGTTGCGGTAAGCCTTGGCAAACGCGGCTGCTATTATGCTGACAAAAGGGGGGAAAGCTTTTTTGCCGCGCTTAAACCGATTGATACAATGGCGAATGCCACCGGCGCGGGGGATGCGTTTATGGCAGGGCTGGTGAGCAGCATTGTGCGCGGGATGAATATGCGATGCAGCGTGAACTATGCGCTTGCGGCGGGCATAGCGGCAATAATGAGCGAAAAAACAATAAATGAAAACATGAGCGATGCGCTCATAAGAAATATTATAGAAAAATACAGCTAAAGGGAGGATAAAACTTTTATGGAACTGAACAAATATATCGACATTCAGCCGGAAATAGCCGAGGCGCTTACGGAAAACCTGCCTGTAGTCGCGCTTGAAAGCACGATACTGAGCCACGGTATGCCGTATCCCGAAAACCTTGACTTTGCGGCGGAAGTGGAGCACGCTGTGCGCAGCGAAGGCGCTATCCCTGCCACAATGGCAATAGTAGGCGGTCGGGTGAAAATAGGCCTTACCAAGGATGAGCTTGAGCTGATGTGCAAAGCGGAAAACGTTGGTAAGGTGAGCCGCCGCGATTTTGCCATTTATGTTGCCGAAGGACGCGACGGCGCAACAACGGTTGCCAGCACAATGATGTGCTGCGCATACGCGGGCATACAGGTGTTCGCTACCGGCGGCATAGGCGGCGTGCATAGACATGGCGAGGTCACTATGGATGTTTCTGCCGATTTGCAGGAACTTGCGCATACCAACGTGGCAGTCGTCTGCGCGGGAGCGAAGCAGATACTGGATATAGGCCGCACGCTTGAATATCTTGAAACTATGGGCGTACCCGTTATAGGCAACGGCACAAGCGACTTCCCCGCGTTCTATTGCCGCAAGAGCGGCTACGGCGTGGATTATGCCGCTAAGGATGAAGCTGACATTGCCAAGCTTATCCATACCAAGCAGGAATTGGGCCTGAAGGGCGGCATGCTGATAGGCAACCCCATACCCGAAGAATATGCCATGGACTTTGACTACATGGAAGAAGTTATACAAAAGGCGCTTGTTAAGGCGGACGAAGCCGGCGTGCACGGCAAGAATATAACGCCGTTCCTGCTTGCAAGCATAAAGGACATAACCGGCGGCAAGGCATTCGAGGCCAACGTAAAGCTGGCGCTGAACAATGCCCGCTGCGCGGCAAAAATAGCCAAAGCGCTCAGTGATATGGAGTAAATTAAAAAGGCGGCATGAGCCGCCTTTTTTAATTGCTTAATTACAGTCCCATTTCCTCTTTGACTTCCTTGAAGCACTTGACTGCAAATTCAAGGTCCTCCTTGCTGTGTCCTGCGGAGACCTGCGTACGGATGCGCGCCTTGCCCATGGGCACAACGGGGTAGCAGAAGCCTATTACATACACGCCCTTTTCAAGCATGCGCGCGGCAAATTCCTGCGCAGTGCGGGCATCGTAAAGCATAACGGGCACTATTGGGTGCGTGCCGGGCAGTACGTCGAAGCCAAGCTTGCCGAGCTCACTGCGGAAGAAGGCCGTGTTTTCATGCACCTTGTCGCGAAGGGCGGTGGAGGTGGTGAGCATCTCCAGCACCTTCAAGCTGGCGGCGCATATGGCCGGGGCAAGCGCATTGCTGAAAAGATACGGCCTGCTGCGCTGCCTGAGTAGATCTATTATCTCCTTCTTTGCGCAGGTGTAGCCGCCGCTCGCTCCGCCAAGGGCCTTGCCAAGCGTGCCGGTAACTATGTCCACGCGGCCCATAACGCCGCAGGCTTCCGCCGTGCCGCGGCCGTGTTCGCCCATGAAGCCAACTGCATGGGAATCGTCCACCATTACGAGCGCGCCGTATTCATCGGCCAAATCGCATATGGCGGGGAGGTTGGCAATGTAGCCATCCATGCTGAATACGCCATCGGTAGCTATAAGCTTTATGCGGCAATCCTTTGCGGCCTCAAGCTGAGCCTTAAGATCGACCATGTCGTTGTTCTTGTAGCGGAAACGCTTGGCCTTGCAAAGGCGGATGCCGTCTATTATGCTGGCATGGTTCAGTTCATCGGATATTATGGCGTCCTCTGTGCCGAGAAGCGTTTCAAACAGGCCGCCGTTTGCGTCGAAGCAGGAGGAATAAAGTATGCAGTCCTCTGTGCCTACGAACTCGGCGAGCTTCTTTTCAAGCTGCTTGTGTATGCCCTGCGTGCCGCAGATAAAGCGAACGCTGGAAAGGCCGAAGCCCCATTTGTCGTAGCTTTCCTTGGCTGCTTCAATAAGCTCCTTATTGTTGGAAAGGCCAAGATAGTTGTTGGCGCACATGTTCAGCACGCCGTGCGTGGTGGTGGTGTCTATACGGGCGCGCTGCTCTGTGGTAATGATGCGCTCGTCCTTGTACGTTCCCGCCTCGCGGATGCCCTCAAGCTCTTTTGCGTAGATCTCGTATGCGTTCTTCATTGTGCTTTGCTCCTCCTTTTTATTTCTCCCAGGAAAGTATTACCTTTCCGGAATGGCCGCTGTTCATGGCTTCAAAGCCCTTTTCAAATTCCGTGTAATGATAGCGGTGCGTTATTATGGGGGTCAGGTCAAGGCCCGCCTGTATCATGGCTATCATCTTGTACCAGGTTTCAAACATCTTCCGGCCGTAAATGCCCTGTATGTTCAGCCCCTTGAATATAACGTCGTTCCAGTCTATTACGGTGCCGGGGCCGGCTATGCCCAATAGCGCCACTTTGCCGCCGTTGCGCATGGACTTGAGCAGCTGATTGAGCGCCTTGCCGTTGCCGCTCATTTCAAGGCCAACGTCAAAGCCTTCAACCATTCTGTGCGCCGCCATGGCATCCTCAAGCTTTTCGTGTGTCAGGTTCACCGTTGCGGTGGCGCCCATTTGCTTAGCAATGTTGAGTCTGTAATCGTTCACGTCGGTGACAATTATGTTGCGCGCGCCGTTTTGGCGGCAGATGCCGACGGCCATCATACCTATGGGGCCTGCGCCCGTTATAAGCACATCCTCGCCCACAACATCGAACATGGTGGCGGTGTGCGTGGCGTTGCCGTATGCGTCAAAGAAGGAAATTATGTCCTCCGGAATATCGTCCGGCATAAGTATAACATTGGTCTTGGGTATGCATACATATTCCGCAAACGCGCCCTGCCTGTCTACGCCCACGCCCTTGGTCTCCTTGCACCATTGGCCGTTGCCCGCGCGGCAGTTGCGGCAATGGCCGCATACTATGTGCCCCTCGCCGGAAACGATTTGGCCGACTTTATATTCGGTGACGCCTGGGCCGAGCGCGGCGATTTCGCCAACGTATTCGTGGCCTATTACCATGGGCGGATTGATATGCTGCTGGCTCCACGGGTCCCAATTGTAAATATGCACATCCGTGCCGCATATGGCAGTTTTGTGTATTTTGATAAGCACCTCGCCTATTCCCGGCTCTGGAACGGGTACCTGGGTAAGAATAAGTCCTTTTGCACGCTCCGGTTTAACAAGCGCATCCATCATTTTCTGCATACCATAAACCTCGCTATAAATTATTTTGTAGATGTGTTACCGCGCTGTCCACGCTGTACAGACATATTATACGGTTTTATCCGTCTAAAATCAATGGCATATATAAATAAAAGGCCAAATACAACAAAAATGCTGCTTTGACCTGTTCGCTGTAAATATACTTGTGTGTGTTGAATGCGGACAAATTCCGTGTGGCTTTATTTGAAATACATGTGTGTCAATTCTGCGGACTTATTGATCAGCGAATATTCGCCGTTCTGGCTTACAAGCGCATAGCCTTCACTGAACGGTTCCGCCGTATCGAACTGCGGCTGAATAACATATTCGCCGGATGTGCTTATGTATCCCCAAAGCCCTGTTTCGTCATCAAGCACGGCGGCAAGCCCGTTTGAGAATGAGCGCGCATCGCGGTACTTATTGGCGATTTCAAGCGAACCGCGCGTATCTATATATCCCCATTTGCCGTCCAGCTGCACCGCAGCATATCCGCCCACGAAGCTGAGCCCGTCCTGATAGCGGGTTTTATAGGCTGTCTGAGCCTTACTGTTGAAATAATAAACCTCGCTGCCGTCGCGTATAAGGGCATAGTCTTCGCTGTACGCCGTGCCGTATTGCTTGGAGGACAGCGTGGCTATCTTTTCGCCGACCTTATCAATAATATAGCTGTTGCCGCTTGAGGAACGGGCGAATGCAACGTCCGCACCGTAGTCGCTAACTTCGCTCCATTTTTGGGATACGGCAATGTCACCGTTTATGTCTATGAATCCGTATTCGGAGCCGGAGCGCGCCATGGCCCTTCCGCAATGGAAATCGCCCACTTCGCGGTAAGTATAGTCTATTATCAGTTTACCCGTGCGGTCTATATAGCCCCATCTGTCGCCCGATTCAACGGCGGCCTTATCCTCGCTGAAGCCGCGCACGCTGCCCCATACAGGCTCCACTACCCATGCGCCGGAGCGATTGATAAGCCCCCATATGCTACTCTGTGCAGCAAAGGCAATCTCGCCATCGAATTCATTGGCATCGGAGAACATGGCTTCTATGACAACTTGGCCTGATGTGTTTTTGTATCCCCACATGCCGTTTTCGGCATAATAGGGTATCAGCCTGCCCGTTGTTGAAGGCTTTGGCGTTTCCGTGGGCTGGGGCGATTCGGGAACGGCGGGGGACTCGTCCGGCAGCGGGCTTTCCGCGGGCTGAGTGTCAGCCGGGGCAAATTGCGGATCGCTCAGCATATTCACTCCGCCTGCATTGTAGCACAGGGCAAATATGCCAACGCCGAGTATTATTGCGCCTATCAATATAAGCTGGGGCCTAAGCATTACGAGCAGAGATTTTTTGCGTGCCATATATTAAATCACCTTATTACATGTTTATATTAGAATTCTATCAGATAATGCCAATAAAAGAAAGAGCAAATAAAAACCGGAGCCGTTCTGCGGTTAAGGAACGACTCCGGACAATAAACTGCCTGCGGCGGGAGGGGGGTCACACAGCAGGCGGAAACTGGCGTGATTAATCCTTATGCTCTGCGTAAAACTCGTCGTAATCGGCAAGCATTTCCTTGAGCAGCTTGGGCGTATTCAGCCCATATGGGCAACGGGATGCGCACGCGCCGCAGCCGCGGCAATCGTCTATCATGTGCATCTTTTTGTGCCACTCGTCGGACATATAGGGCTTATAGGGGGAGCGGCGGAGCAGGCGGCTCATGCGTGCGGCCTGGGGAATGTCTATTCCGGCAGGGCAGGGCAGGCAGTATCCGCAGCTGCGGCAGAAGTTGCCGCAAAGCTCCTTGCGGTCGCGCTCTATAACGGCCTTTATTTCATCGGTAATGGCAAAGTCGCCCGCATTTTCAAGCGCCAGCCATTCGTCCAACTCTTCTTCGGTCTGTATTCCCCAAATGGGGACAACGTTATCATATTGCTTGATGAAGTTCATGCAGGCCTTTGCGTTGTTAAGCAGGCCGCCCGCAAGTCCCTTCATGGCGATGAAGCCCATATCCGCTTCTTTGCAGCGGCGCGCCAGGTCTATTTCCTCGGCCGTGCCGATATAGCTAAAGGGAAACTGCATCGTTTCAAACAGGCCGCTGTCTATGCAGCTTTGGGCAAGCTTGAGCCGGTGATTGGTTATGCCTATGTGGCGAATGTAGCCCTTTTTCTTGGCTTCAAGCGCGGCGGCATAGGGGCCGTTTTCATCGTCCGGCATGGGCATGGCGGCAGGATTATGGAACTGGAACAGGTCTATATAATCCGTTTTCAGCATACGCAGGCTGTTTTCGATATGGGCCGTAACGGTGGCCTTGTCCTTCCCGCCGGACTTGGTGGAAATGACTATATTGTGCCTAACGTCGCTGAGCGCAAGTCCGAGCTTCATCTCGCTGTCTGTATACATGTTGGCGGTGTCAAAGTAATTGATGCCGCCGTCGTAAGCCTTTCTCAGCAGCTTTACCGCATCCTCAACGCCGCGCCTCTGCACGGGCAGCGCGCCGAAAGAGCAGGCGGTGACCATCAATTCTGTGCGTCCAAGACGAATTTTATCCATGCGTCCTCCGTGAATAAAAGTCTACCATGTAACATCTAATAGGATATATCAAATTCCGAAAAAACGCAATAGCTGAATGAAGAATTTTGATATTATTTGGTACATAATGGCATTTATATATGCATAAAGCAGCCGTAGCAGGTTAGGGCCTGCGGCTGCTTATATTGCTGGATTTCGGGCTTATTTCCCCGACACGTTCACGCCTTTTATGCGCACTGCGAAGGGGCCGGAATAATCGGCGTCGGTATAGCGTTCGCGGGAGAAGGTTAGCATGCCCTGCTTATCGAACATGCTGCCGTTTATGCTGCCGCCGGTAAGCAGCTTTACACCTGATTCGGTGTAAAGGTAGGCAAGGCGTATTTCCCCGCCGAAATGGCCGTCCATTGGGTCCATCTGGAAATCGGAGAAGGAAGCGGGGTACAGGCAGCCCTTCTTCAGCTCATCGAAGCTCACCGTGCCGTTGTCCAATTTCGTGTTGAAATAGTCACCAGTGGGCTCTATGCCGAGGTAGCGGCAGAAGCGCGTTGTGCCGTGTATGCATTGCACGGTGCCGTCCTTGAGCAGCGTGCGCTCGCGCATGGGTATGCCCTCCGGCGAATACGGAACGTGCGGCATAAGCGTGATGTTCAGCGCTTCGCCCGTGGTTATTTCGCCCTGCGCCGCCGTACCTATTTCCCAATCCGAATAATGCGGGTATATCATTGCCGCGCGCGAACGCGTAACGTAAAGATTCATCAGCGTGGCCATGTGGCGGTCGCTGAGCACCACGTCGTATGTTCCTGCTTCAGGGCAATCGGTCGCATGCGCGCGGTCGCAAACGGCATTGAGCGCATGGCGCACTTTGTCTGCAAGGGCATCGGTATCAAGGTCGTTATAGGTAAAGGAGAAATACTGCTCCACGTCCTGCGGCTCCTTAGCCTGCGCAACAAACTCGCCCTTGCAGCTGTATTTGACGTATGATACATCTGTGCCGGTGGATGCGAATATCGAAATATGGTCGCGGCAGGCGAATATTTCCGCGCTGTTGAGCCATGCATCATCCCGAGTATCCGCCGCGAAAAGCGCCGCCGCCATCAGCTCCGCATTCTGGCTGAGCGTGTGCGCGGACAAGGTGGAAGGCACTTCCTTAACGGCTTCCTTGGGGCCTTCGTAAAGGTCGTAATACGGATTCTTAACGTAGCCTGCGGCGTTGTATGCATCCTCAAGCTGATGGGTTATTTCCGCCGCTTCAGTTCCGGGGAACAGGATTACGGTGCTGCTGCCGCGGAACTTTTTGCCGTCCTCTTCAAAAACATTGTATACGGTAACGCTGTATTCGTGCGTATCCTTAACGCGGCGCATATCCAGCCGCTTTTTTATGAAGAACAGCTCCGCGGATGAACGCTGCTGCTCCGTCATGCTGTAATCGCTTATGTTCAGCGCGCTTAGCGCATTCAGTATGGCTTGTTTCATGGCTTTTCCTCCTTAACCCAGGCGTATTTTGGCCTTTATGTACGGGCCGCCGTCGGATACCTTTACCCATTCCTTGTATCCTTTGCCGCAGAAGCCGCCGCCCGCAAGCTTAACGTCCCCGCTCATCATGGTTATGGACTTGAGAAGATCCGGCACATAGCCCGTAAGCACTATGGGGGAGAATATCTTGCCGGTCAGCTTGCCGTCCATTATTTCGCGCGCGATGGATACCATGCATTGTATGCCCCAGTTTTTGGGATCCTCCATGCCGGACGTGGGTTCCTCCAGCAGGAAACCGTATTTGATGGAAGCTATCATGTCCTCCACTTTGTCCTTACCGCCCTCAAAGAAGGTGTTGGTCATGCGGGTATATGCCTTACGCTCAAAGCTTTCGCGCCTGCCGTTGCCCGTGGGCGGGGTGGAAAGGGCCTCGGCTGAGCGTATGTCGCTTATGCCGGTTTTCAGTATGCCGTGGTCTATTATTATGGTGTCGTGTGCAAGCGTACCTTCATCGTCGAAGAAATAGCTGCCGGTCTGGTCGCCAGCGCATGCACCGTCGTGCATCGTAATGAGCTCGCTTGCAACCTGCTTGCCAACGTAGCTTTGCGCAAGCGCCCTGTCCTTAACGAACATGTCCATCTCCACGCCGTGGCCGAACGCTTCATGGACTATCATGCCCGTAACGTCAGGATCGCAAATGCATTCGTATTCGCCGGGGGCTATGGGTTCGCTGTCCAGCAGCTCCAGCGTGGTTTTTGCCACGTTTTCAATGTCCGCGTCAAGCTTGTATATCAGTTCCGCGCCGCCCTGCATGCTGCATCCGCGGTAGGAAGTTTTTATTTCCTCCCCCTTGCGGGCCATGCCCATCAGCGCACCGCTTGACCAAAGCAGATCCTGCATCAGGTCGCGATTTGCGGAAAGGAACAGCTTGTGTATTTCCTGATAAGAGAAAGCAACATAGAAATCCACCATACGCTCGTCTGTTGCCACGCCCTTTTCCCTAAGCGCGGTAAGGCGGGAAATTATTTCCTTATCGCCAAGCTTAGATGGATGCAGTTCATATTCGCTGGCTGCGGCAAGCGTGGCCGCTTCATCCGCGGGAATACCCTTTTCCATGAAGGATACGCCGTTCGGCAGCGAATTAAGCTGCGCTATGCCTTCGCGTATTGATATACATATTGAATCGATAGCGCTTTCGTCAATATCGCTGAAAGAATATTCGCCGTAGCCGTTTTTGTCCATAACGCGCACGATGAAGCCGCGCTTTGTAAGCACGTTGTCCTGTGATGCATTTGTGCCGCCGGCGGATACGGTATAGTTCTTGGCTACGCTGTCCTGCCCAAGAATGCTTGCGTATTCATATTCGCTGAGCAGCTTATTCAGCAGCTCCTTCAGCGCCGGTTTTTTGCCCTGCAAAAAGGCACTGGATGAAACCTTCATATATTTACCTCCTAAAGTTAATGTTTTATCCATTTCCTATTAAAGTATATCATCATACTCGGAATAAGAAAAGCGAACTTTCATGAATAAACCTATGGCGCGAATGGCAAAGCTATGGTATACTGAATGCAAACATACGTTCTGCATGCGCGAAGGAGGATGACTATGAACGACAAAACATATATAGCCATAGACTTAAAGTCTTTCTTTGCATCGGTAGAATGCGTGGAACGCGGGCTTGATCCGCTTAAAACCAATCTTGTAGTCGCGGACGAGAGCAGGACTGAAAAGACGATATGCCTTGCGGTGTCCCCTGCGCTAAAAGCATACGGCATAAGCGGGCGGGCGCGGCTGTTTGAGGTCGTGGAGCGGGTGAAGGAGGTAAATGCACTTCGCCGCGTGAAGGCGCCGCGCAAGCAGTTCAGCGGCGAATCGTGCGACGCGGATGAACTGAAAAACAACCCCGCGCTGAAGGTGGAATACATAATAGCCAAGCCGCGAATGAGTTATTATATGCAGTACAGCACCCGTGTATATAATACCTATCTTAAATATGTTGCGCCGGACGATATACACGTTTATTCAATAGACGAGGTATTTATAGACGCAACGCCGTATCTTGCAAAATACGGCCTTACGGCGCGCGGATTTGCGATGCGGCTTATACTTGACGTGCTGAAAAACACGGGCGTTACGGCCACGGCGGGAATAGGCACCAACCTTTATCTTGCCAAAATAGCAATGGACATAGGCGCGAAGCATACCGAGCCGGATAAGAACGGCGTGCGCATAGCGGAACTTGACGAAATGAGCTATCGCCGCACGCTGTGGGATCATGTGCCTATAACGGACTTCTGGCGCGTCGGCGGCGGGTATGAGCGAAGGCTAAGCTCCGTCGGGCTGCATACTATGGGCGATGTTGCGCGCTGTTCGGTCGGCAAGCCGAATGAATATTATAATGAAGAACTGCTGTATAAGCTGTTCGGCGTGAACGCGGAGCTGCTGATAGACCATGCGTGGGGCTGGGAAAGCTGCACCATTGCGGACATAAAGGCATACAGGCCGGCCTCGCGCAGCATAAACAGCGGGCAGGTGCTGCAATGCCCGTATACCAACGCTAAAACGCGCATAGTTGTGCGCGAAATGGCTGAAAACATGGCGCTTGAATTGGTGGATAAGGGCCTTGTGGCGCAGCAGATGGCGCTGTATATAGGCTACGACATAGAAAACATAAAGGACGCCGAACGCAGGCGGCATTATTCCGGCGAAGTAGTGCGCGACCGCTACGGGCGGAGCATACCCAAACAGGCGCACGGCAGCGCGAACCTTGAAAAGCCCACGGCAAGCACAAGGCTGATAACCGAAGCCATACTCGGCATATTCGATAGGATAGCGGATAGGGGGCTGCTTGTGCGGCGCATAACCGTGTGCGCAAACGGAATAGAATACGAGGCGGAGCTGAACGCAAGGCCGCATGCGCAGCAAATGAGCCTATTCTACGACGCGGCGGCAGAAAGCGAGAAGCAGGCGGAGCTTGCGCGCGAAAGGCAGGCGCAGAGGGCCATGCTTGCCATAAAGAAAAAATTCGGCAAGAATGCCATACTCAAGGGCATGAACCTGAAAGAGGGCGCAACCGCGCGCGAACGCAACCACCAAATAGGAGGGCATAGGGAATGAGCGGCAAATATGACGACATTATAAATATGCCGCATCATGTGTCCACGCGGCACAGGCCGATGAGCCAAGGCGACCGCGCGGCGCAGTTCTCGCCGTTTTCCGCGCTGACGGGATATGAAGCGGCGCTGAGCGAATCCGCGCGGGTGACGGACGAGCGCATAGAACTGGACGAGCAGGAGCAGCAGCGGCTTGACGAAAAGCTGAACCGACTTCGCGGCTGCGCAAAGGAACGGCCCGTGGTCTGCATAACGCACTTTGTACCGGATGAGCGAAAGCAGGGCGGCGCGTATGTTACGGAGCAGGTCTGCGTAAGGCGGGTTGACGCATACGCGCACGCGGTTTGCATAACGGGCGGCGGCAGCATAGCGTTTGGGGACATAATAGGCATAGAAGGCGATATTTTTCAGGAAAAGTATTGACACTTACCCTGCGTAAGAATGTATGGTATCATTATAAACGGAGGGTATTTGCCATGAAGATGAAGGAAGTTACCGAACGGACGGGGCTTACCGAGCGCACCGTGCGCTATTATATGGAAAAGGGGCTTATTGCGCCGCACGGCCAATGGCGGAACGGAAGGGAATATACCGAATTTGACGAAACGGACATAGCAAGGCTGAAGGCCGTGGCAACGCTGAGGGAGCTTGGCTTCAGCGTGGAGGCCATACGCTCCATGCAGGCGGAGCCTGGGCTTATTCCGCAGATAGTTGCCGAAAGGCGGCAGGCCGCCGAAAGCGAAAGCAAAATAGCAAATGAAACGGAGCGCATACTAAGCGGCATAAATGCCGACGATGCTGGCAGCATAGAGGAACTGGCCAACCGCTGCCGCGCATATGCCGCGCGGCCCCAAATGATACCGAACCCGCTGCCGCTGCCCAAGGCGGACGAGGGCAACGAATCGGGCATGGGGCAGCGCTGCCGCTATGTGCCGATAGGTATACAGGATAAATGGAACTGGGGCGCGTTCCTGCTGCCGGTATGGTGGGGAATAGGAAACAGGGTGTATCAGGCGTTTGCCTGCTTTATACCGATAGTTGGCATATTCATGAGCTTCTATCTTGGAAAGCACGGCAACGAGCTGGCATGGAAAAACAAATATTGGGAAAACGAGGAGCATTTTCGCCGCGTGCAGCGCAACTGGGCCATAGCCGGCTTTGCGGTGGCGGCAATAATCTTTGCAATAGCCATAACAGACAGGGTAGCTATGGACAGGGCCAACAAGGCCGCGGCGGAGCGCAAGGCCAAGCTTATCGCAAACGTTGAGAACAGCGAAGAATACATTGCCCTTATATGCGGGCGCGAAAAATGGAACGGGCAGATAGGCTACGACGAAAGCGGCTGGATGGACCCGTTTTATGTTGACCCGGACGGATATTACAGGATAGATTCATATATGGAAATCTACTATGACGTTGGCGATTACGGCTATTCGCTGCCGTCAAGCCCGCATTTGGAGCGCACTTTGGTTTTTTCAAACGGGGAAGAATACAACATAGACGCCACGGCGGACGAAAAGCTGAATATAACAGAACTGAAGATAGAATTAGATAAGGATGCGACTGAGAGAAACCAGCGGGAGATAGAAAGCCAAAGGGACATGGTTGCCATGGAGAAGGAGCATACCGAGGCGGCGGAGAAATGCTTTGAGCAATGCGAAGCGTGGCGGCGAATACTTGGCACGGATTATGAATACGTAGACGGACCCGGGCCGGCGGAGGCTATCCGAAACAGAACGGATGAAAACGGGGTTGAAACGGACGAACCGTATATTATAGGCTTTGCCGCAAACATCCGCGCCAACGGGAAGCTGTACTTTGTTTACCATAAAACATGGAAGAAGGGCAACGGCGCAAGAGGCCTTGAAATAAGCGAAATAGATGAGCAAACAAGGATGTGCACTTTGATAGAAAGGGTAGAATAGAAAAAACAAGGCAGCTTGAATCAAGCTGCCTTTTGTATGATGAACGCTATGCCATGAGCGGTATAACGCCGTCTATCCATTCTTCCTTGGAACTGAGCCCGAAGGATATGCGCATAACGTCCGTTATGTCGGATACGGAGAGTATTGTGGCGTTAAGCTTATCAAAGTCCGGCTCATAATTGGCGGAGGGGATTATAAGCGTTTGCGCGCCCGCTTCTATGCCTGCGGCCAGCTTTTCGCGCACGCCGCCTACTGGCTTAACTTCTCCGCGGGAGGTTATTTCGCCAGTCATGGCAAGCATGGGTATAGGCGGCTTGAGCGTTATTGCGCTCATCAGCGCAACGCATAGCGCAATGCCCGCGCTCGGCCCGTCCATTGGTATGCCGCCGGGCACGTTGAACGTTATGTCATAATCGCTTATGTCCAGCCCAAAGCGCGTCATGAAGCACAGTGCTGCGTTCTGTGCGCTCACGAGAGCAGTACCCTCGCGGCGCAGCTTCCTTGAACGGAGGTCTATTTCCTCCTCTTCAACCATGCCGAGCAGCCTAAGCTTGCCCTGACCTGCGCATACGCGGCGCGCCGTACATTCTATTTCTATGCTCACACCGCCGCCGCTGCCCGTTACGGCAAGCCCTGCGCATACGCCCGCCGCGCTTTCGCGGCGTATTTCGCCGTATGTGCGGCGTGCATGGCGGCAGGTTCGCGCGACCCATTGTATGTCATCCGTCACTATATCGCCGCGGCCTTCCTCAAGTGCGGCGCCCGCAGCAAGCTGAATCATATTCACGGCGTCGCGTCCGCCGCCGCTGTACCGCGCGCATTCGCATACGGCATCGCTGTCTATGCCGAAGCCAAGCCGCTTTGCCGCGTCGCTTGCTATCGTTTCCAGCTCCTCCTGCCCAAGTTGATTGAAAAACAGCTCCACGCAGCGGGATCTCAGCGCCGCGGGGATATCCTCCGGACTGCGCGTTGTTGCGCCTATCAGGCGGAAATCAGCGGGCAGACCGTGCGCAAAAATATCATGTATGTGCGGCGGGATGGCCGTGTTATCCGGCGAATAATATGCGCTTTCGAAGAATACGCGCCTGTCCTCAAGCACCTTCAGCAGCTTATTCATCTGCACGGGGTGCAGTTCGCCTATTTCATCCAAAAACAGCACGCCGCAATGCGCCTTCGTAACCGCCCCGGGCTTGGGCTGGGGTATGCCTTGCGCGCCGAGTGGCCCCGCGCCCTGATAGATAGGGTCGTGCACGGAACCGATGAGCGGATCGGCAATGCTCCTTTCGTCAAAGCGGATGCAGGTCGCGTCAAGCTCAATGAACTTTGAATCCGCATTGAACGGCGAATCCGCGCGCCGCTTCGCCTCCTCCAAAACAAGCCTTGCCGCACAGGTTTTGCCTATGCCCGGCGGGCCGTATATAAGCACATGCTGCGGGTTTGGGCCGCACATTGCCGCGCGCAGTGCGCGTATGCCCTCCTGCTGGCCTACTATGTCCTCCATGCGTGTGGGCCGCGCCTTTTCGCTCAGCGGCATATTCAGCGACTTTGCCCGCATTGCCCTAAGCTGCCTGAGCTCCGCGTTTTCCTCACGCGTGCGTTCTGTGGGACGGCGCTTTATCGTTCCTTCCGCCTTTGCGCGCCGGGAGGATACAAACCACCATACCAGGCCGAACATAGCCGCCTGCACCGCTATCCATATTGCTATTTCCATCTGTTGTTTTGCCCGCCTTTCGCCACGAATATAAAAATCAATCTGACGATAGTATGGCAAAAAGGCGCATACATGATATGCGCCAAAGAATGGAAAATAAATTCGGTTACGCTAACGCTTTTTCAAAGAATGAAGCAAAGCTGTCCGCTATAAGCTGATAGCCCTTCTTGTCAGGATGCACGCCGTCTATGCACATGTATTCGCCAAGCGCATTGCCGGAAGGGAAGGCGCTGCGCACGTCCACCAGCGGCACAATGCGCTCCTGCGCTATTTCTGCCACGGCATCTGAATAGGACTTATGCGTTTCGTATATCTTTTCAACATAACCCAGCCATTTCAGTATGTTTTCGCGGCTGTTGCCGTTGCGCGAAACAAAGTCCAGATACCTGTTCGGCTCTATTGGCGGCAGAGTCATCATAATAGGCTGCACGCCTTGCGCGCGCAGTTCCTCTGTCATGGCGGCTATGTTCTGCTTAAAATCGGCCATGCTGGTCAGCGGCAGGTGCTCCTTATCCGGCTCCATGCTTATTTCGCTCCATTTGAAGTCGCTGTCGTTCCCGCCGAATTCGACGAGCGCCAGCTCGCAATCTAATCCTTCGTCAATATCGCGCAGCAGTATGCTGTGCCCACGCTTCACGGTTATACCGAAACGGGCGCGGTTTTCAGCCTCTATGCCAAAACGGTCGTATAGCTTTATCAGGTATTCGTTCATTATGGCATGGTAGCGGTATCCGGCATCCAGTATGGTGCCTTTCATTATGGAATCGCCGTATATCTTGGCGCGAAGTATCTGCTTCATATCGTACGCTCTCCTTTCACATGATGTACGGCATTTCTACATATTCTGTTAATTGAAACGCCTATATCTGATTCAGCAAATTAGGTTACCTGAATTATATTACCTGAATAGAAAAAAGTCAATGAGCAAAACTGTAAACATAATGAAAAAAGGCGCATTTTGGCACAAACTATGTTTGCAAAAGGCATTGGGTTGTGATAAGCTATACTGACGGCGGTATGTCCGCCTGTTTGGCAACGATTATTTATTGTTCGGAGGATATTATGGCAAGTTTTGAAAAGCTTGAGGGTAATCAGGTGAAGCTCACTATGAGCATTCCCGCTGCGGATTTTGAAAAGGCGATAGACAGCGCGTATCTTAAACTGCGCAAGACCATCGCGATACCCGGCTTCCGCAAGGGACATGCGCCCAAGGGCGTTATCGAAAAGACCTACGGTTGGTATGTATTTGTGGACGATGCGTTTGATATAGCGTATCCTGCGGTTTACGAAGCCGCCGTTAAAGAGCACGATGTTAAGCCCGTAGACAGGCCGGAAATAAACATTCTCAGCGCCGAAAAGGGTAAGGATGTGGAGTTTGAGGCTGTTGTTACCGTTATGCCCGAGGTCACTTTGGGCCAGTATAAGGGTATAGAAGTGGCAAAGCAAGAGTATAATGTTACGGATGAAATGGTGGACGCCGAGATCGAGCGCGAGCGCGAGAAGGTCGCCCGCATGATAGACGTTGAGCGCCCCGTTGAAAACGGCGACGAAGTTGAGCTTGATTACAGCGGCACAGTGGACGGCGTTAAGTTCGACGGCGGCACGGCAGAGCATCAGCAGCTGACCATCGGCAGCGGCATGTTTATACCCGGCTTTGAAGAGCAGATGGTAGGCATGAATGTTGGCGAGGAGAAGGATCTTAACGTTAAGTTCCCCGATGAATACCACAGCGACGAGCTCAAGGGCAAGGACGCCGTGTTCCACGTTAAGGTACACGCCATCCGCACCAAGGAGCTGCCCGAAATAGACGACGAGCTGGCCAAGGATGTGTCCGATTTTGACACCATGGAGCAGTTCCGCGCCCATAAGAAGGAAGAGCTGGAAGAAAAGGCCAAGCAGGAAGCCAAGATAAACAAGGAGAACGAGGTGGTGGCCAAGGCCGTTGAGAACGCGACCGTTGACATTCCCAAAGTGATGATAGAGCGCCAGATGGACCGTATGCTCAACGATATCCGCTATCGTCTCAGCATGCAGGGCATATCGCTTGAAGATTACTGCAAATTCACCGGAACCACTATGGACGCCATGAAGGCCGAGATGAAGGGCGACGCGGAACGCCGCGTTAAGACCCAGCTGGTGCTGGATGCCATAGTAAAGGCGGAGGATATAAAGGCCGATCCCGAAGCCGTTGAAAAGAAGCTGGACGAATACTGCGCTCAGTTTGGCGACAGGGCGGCGGAATTCAAAGAAAAGCTGAGCGAGGACGACAAGGCATACTTCGAAGATCAGGCCGTGCTTGACAAGACGCTGGAGATGCTTTGCGACAGCGCAGTGGAGAAATAAGCGCATAAACGCGCTGACAATAACATAAAGGAGGCGCAAAAAATGGGCCTTATACCTATGGTAATAGAGCAGACCAATAAGGGTGAACGTTCATACGACATTTACTCAAGGCTGCTTAAAGACAGGATAATATTCCTTGGCGGGGAAGTGACGGACGACGAGGCTAACCTTATCGTTGCGCAGATGCTTTTCCTTGAGGCGGATGACCCGGATAAGGACATAAGCCTGTATATAAATAGCCCCGGCGGAAGCATAACCGCCGGCATGGCGATATATGACACCATGCAGTATATCCGCTGCGATGTATCGACGATATGCATTGGCATGGCGGCAAGCATGGGCGCATTCCTGCTGGCAGCGGGTGCGAAGGGCAAGCGCCGCGCGCTGCCCAACGGCGAAATACTTATTCATCAGCCCCTTGGCGGTGCGCGCGGACAGGCGACGGAAGTTGCCATACACGCGGAGCAGCTGATAAAGACCAGGGAAAAGATGAATAAGATACTGGCTGAACGCACGGGCCAAACCGTTGAACAGATAGCGCTGGATACCGAACGCGATCATTATATGACCGCCGAGGAAGCGCTAAAATATGGGCTGATCGACGAGATAATCCCTCCAAGGAGGTAAATTGATGCCAAAAAGTGACGACAATGGAACGATCAAATGCTCCTTCTGCGGCAAATCTCAGGACGAGGTCAGTCGTATAATAGCCGGGCCGGGCGTATACATATGCTCTGACTGCATAGAACTGTGCAAGGATATTATTGACGATGATTATCCCGAGGAACCAGAGGAACTGAAGGATCTGCCCAAGCCCAAGGACATAGTTGACGTATTGGATCAATACGTGGTTGGTCAGGCGGACGCAAAGCGCGCACTTGCCGTGGCCGTATATAATCACTATAAGCGCATAAACGCGGACGATTCCAAGGACGATGTTGAACTGCAAAAGAGCAATATTGTCATGCTTGGGCCTACGGGCAGCGGCAAAACACTGCTTGCGGAAACGCTGGCGCGTGTGCTGCAGGTGCCGTTTGCCGTGGCCGATGCCACAAGCCTTACCGAGGCCGGCTACGTTGGCGAGGATGTGGAGAATATATTGCTCAAGCTTATTCAGGCGGCGGACTTTGACGTTTCCCGCGCTGAAAAGGGCATAGTGTATATCGATGAGATAGACAAAATTGCCCGCAAGAGCGAGAATCCATCCATCACGCGGGACGTAAGCGGGGAAGGCGTTCAGCAGGCGCTGCTGAAAATAATCGAAGGCACCGTTGCAAGCGTGCCGCCGCAGGGCGGGCGCAAGCATCCGCATCAGGAGTTTATACAGATAAATACGTCTAAAATACTGTTTATCTGCGGCGGTGCGTTCGCGGGGATAGAGGATATCATTTCCCGACGCACGGCGAAGAAGCTGCTTGGCTTCGGCGCGGAGGTATCCAGCCAAACGGAGAAGAACGTGGGCGAGATACTGAAAAAGATACTGCCCGAGGATTTGCTCAAATATGGCCTGATACCGGAATTCATAGGCCGCGTGCCAATAATCGTTACGCTGGAGCAGCTTGACGAAAACGCGCTTATGGACATATTGACAAAGCCCAAGAACGCATTGGCGCGGCAGTATAAGCGGCTGTTTGAAATGGACGGGGTGGAGCTTAACTTCGACGAGGATGCGCTGAGAGAGGTTGCTCACATGGCGATAGAGCGCAAAACCGGCGCACGCGGATTGCGCGCCATACTGGAAAACGCCATGATGGACATAATGTACGACGTACCCTCGATGCCGGATGTAAAAAGCTGCGAAATAACAAAGGGCGTTATAGACGGCACATCCGCGCCGGTATACGGCAGGGGCAAAGCATTATTGCCGGAAGAAAACGCGGTAAGCTGAACGCATAAGAAACAAAAGCAACAGGCGGAAGCATAAAGCTTCCGCTTTTTGTATGCCTGTAAATTCCGCAAGTAAGTTCGAATAAGCTTTAATAAAATCTGGATTATTATACATATTTCTGCTATGCTTTAATAAAGGAGTGGATTACGGGCTGAAGGAGGATAAATATATGCTGAAAATGATTGCTGTAATAATAGAAACGGTTGTTTTAGTATGTGCGCTGTGGCTTCTGTCCTTCATGGCCATATTCATGCATGAGCTTGGACATGCGCTGGGCTATATGCTTTCGACGCTGAACAGGCATTGGCATATACGGGTAGGCTCGGGGAAAAGACTGCTTAAAACAAAAAGGCTGACTGTTAAATTGCTTATGTTTGACGGCGAATTCACCGTCGCCGGGAATACCGTGGATTCAAAAGCAAAGCTTATATCCACGCTTTCGGGCGGCCCGATTTTATCCTTCATATCGGTTGCGGTGCTGTTGCTTTTGCGATTCGGCGGCATGGCGTTCGATTCGGATATTATCCTATCAAGCGCGATAGAATATTTTATAAACTACGCGCTTATAAGCAATATCTTTATATTTCTTACATCCGTTCTGCCGTTTCGCTATTTCTTGGGAGAGATAAAGGGCGAGGAGAGCGACGGATTAAAGCTGATCAACGCAATAAAAAGCAAGCGGACTTAAGACTGGACAATAAAACAAGCGGCCTCCGATGTTGTTCGGGAGCCGCTTATGTGTGCTATGCTTTGTTTATCAGACCTTGAAGTTTACGCTGGTATCGCCCTGCTCATCCTTGCCGAACTCGTAGTCCTTGCCGGGAAGAATGGCGTTGAGCAGTATGCCCACTATGCTGGCAACAGCCAGACCAGACAGGCTTACGCTGCCTATGGTCACGCAGCCGGCATCGGAGTTGGAGATGCCGAGGGCGAGCACCATTATTATTGCCGCGATTATAACGTTGCGGGACTTAGTGAAGTCAACCTTGTTTTCAACCACGTTGCGCACACCGACCGCGGATATCATGCCGTAAAGAACCATTGATACGCCGCCGATGGTAGCCGCAGGCATTATGCGGATGAGAGCCGCAAACTTGGGGCAGAAGCTGAACACTATGGCAAGCACTGCCGCTATGCGGATTACGAAGGGGTCATAAACCTTGCTGAGTGCAAGCACGCCGGTGTTTTCGCCGTAAGTGGTGTTGGCAGGGGCGCCGAACAGGGCGGCGAGGGAGGTGGCCAGGCCATCGCCCAGCAGGGTGCGGTGCAGGCCGGGGTCGGTTATGAAGTTGCGTTCGCAGGTGGAGGATATGGCGCAAATGTCGCCGATATGCTCAACCATGGTGGCGAGGGAAAGGGGCGCTATGGTGAAGATAGAGGTCACGAGCAGGCCGGTATCAAGGTCCGGCTTGGAGAGCAGACCTATTACGGTATCCTGCATCTGGAAGGGCAGGCCTATCCAGGCGGCCTCCTTAACGGGGGTGAAGTCAACTTCGCCGCAGATGGCAGCCACAATGTAGGACACAAGGAAGCCGAGCAGTATGGGGATTATCTTTATCATGCCCTTGCCCCAAATGTTGCAGATTATTACGACCGCGATGGCAAGCAGCGCTATGAGCCAGTTGGTATTGCAGTTATTGATGGCGGAAGATGAAAGGGTGAGGCCGATGCAGATTATGATGGGGCCTACCACGATGGGCGGGAAGAAGCGCATAACCTTCTTCATGCCGAAAACATTGAAGCAGGCGGCAAGGATGACGTACATCAGGCCGGCTATCAGCACGCCGAAGCAGGCATAGGGCAGAAGCTCGGTATTGGGCACGTTGAATACGCCGGGGTTTGCCGGATCCTCAAGCATGGGCGCTATTGCCGCATAGCCGCCGATGAAGGCGAAGGAAGAACCCAGGAATGCGGGGACCTTGCGCTTGGTCAAAAGATGGAACAGCAGCGTGCCGAGACCGGCGAACAGCAGCGTGGCCGATACGCTCAATCCCGTAAGGGCGGGCACGAGCACCGTTGCGCCAAACATGGCAAACATATGCTGGAAGCCGAGTACGATTGTCTTGGGCCAACCAAGCTGGCCTCTGGCGTCGTAAATGCCTTCGTTTTTCTGGTTCATTGCGAAAGTTACCTCCTGCGTGATGATTAAATATTATTGCGAGAGCCCTGCGGCCCATAGCATACATAAAAAAAAGACGGATATTAAATCCGTCCGTTAAATACTGAAAAGCGGGAATAGGGAAAGAAGGTGGTAAGGGGCGTTCTGTTCATGAAACCAAGCATTTTTTGCACCGTCCTTTCGCTTCCGCATTTTTTCTGCCGATTACTATATCATGCTGTGGGGGTAAAATGCAAGCAGAAATTATGTTTAATCGCAAGAATTTTTTTTAGCAGGCTCCTTGGCATCCAAAATCAACCGCGGGGCGAAGCCTAAATGATCCGCGGAACAGAGCGAATACTGTATTCCGTTACGTTCGCCTTCAAACGCACCAAGACAGGCTTTGTTGTGAAGATGGGCATATATAAGATAATTTATGCCGTATTCTTCGGCAAGCTGCGTAAAACCGGAATCCTGCCGCTTTTCATTGAAGGGAGGAAAGTGCAGCATCAATATGCGCACCGTGCCTTCCGGCAGGCGGTTAAGGCTCATCCTCAGCCGAATAAGCTCGCGTTCATATATGGCCCTGTCCTTTGTTTCGCTGTACGCCGAAGAACCGGGACATACCCAGCCCCGGCTTCCGCATACGGATATATTGTCAATGGTAAAACAGTCGTTTTGAAGTGCAAAGCAGCCATTGGGCAATGCGGCGCGAACCTTGCCGAGCGCGCTCCACCAGTAATCATGATTGCCGCGCAAAAGCAGCTTTGTGCCGGGTAATGCGCCTATGAATTCAAGGTCGCATATCGCGTCCTCCAGCCGCATTGCCCAGCTTATGTCGCCCGGTATCAGCACAATGTCGTTCTCACCAACGGCGCTGCGCCAAGCGGAGATCACGCGCTGCGGATGATCGGCCCACGTTGGGCCGAACACGTCCATCGGCTTATTTGAGCTTCCGCTTAAATGTAGATCTCCTATGGCGAATACCTTCATTTGGTGATATCACTTTCTCCTGCCGCGCTTGGGTTTCTGCTCCGGCTCGGGTTCGGGCTCGGGCTCTGTTTCTTCTTCCTCCTCCTCGTCATCCAAATCGTCGTCGGAGGAGAGTTCCTTATCTATTTCGCTCAACTCGCTTTCGGGAATTTCACTGTCACTGGGCATGGGCACCTCTATTTCGTCCAGCCCAACGCTGCCAAGTACGAGTTCCTCAGGATCCGTTATCGGCTCCGCAACGTTGCCGGATTGCATCTCCTGCCTACGGGCTTCCCTAAGGCATATCGCGCAAAGGTCGCTGCCCTTAACGGCGGGATTCTCGCCGCACTCGCTGCACATTACTATGCTGTCCTCCGGCTCGCTGTCCCCGCCCTTCATTTCGCGGCGGCACACATTGCAGTATTTTTCATCGTCTTTTATATAATTCAGTTCGCAGCGCGGGCATTTTCTCAAAGCCATATTGCCACATCCTCCACAGTTTATTTTTTACTTCCACTATTATGCGTACAGCATATAGTTATGTCAAGTAGCATATGCAAAAAGTCTGCAATATTTGTGCATTACTTTGCATTTGACAAACTGTCGTTCACTATTGCGCCAATTCTGGCCACCAATTCTTCGCGTCCATCGCCTGTTTCCGCGCTGTAACAGAGCGCCCACGGCGGCGCGCCGAGCAGTTTGGCGTTTGCATTTGCCGCCTGCTGCCGCTTTGAACGGGAAAGCTTATCCGCCTTTGTGGCAATGAGCGTATACGGAATGCCGTAATATATTATCCATTCAAGCATCTGCTTATCGGCGGCGGTAGGCTCGTGACGAATATCTATAAGCATGAATATATGGCTTACGCTTCCGCCGGAAAGGTAACTTTCCATCAGCTTGCCCCAGCTTTCCTGCTCTGCCTTTGAGACCTTGGCGTAGCCGTAGCCGGGAAGGTCAACAAGATAAAAGCTGTCGTTTATCCTGAAATAGTTTATCAGCCGCGTTTTGCCGGGGCTTGCGGATATGCGCGCCAGCTTTGAATTGCGGCAAAGCGAATTGATAAGGCTGGATTTGCCCACGTTTGAGCGGCCAACCATGGCTATCTGCGGGCCGTCCTGTATAAACTTCCCGCCAAGGCCGAAGCTGGTTTCAAATACGGCTTTTTTTATATCAAACTTTTCCATAATGCTCCCTATTGCGCGGCTGCCGCGCCGGTATGCGCATGCTGTGGTATAAATGCATTTGCCGCCTTCTGGGGCCTATGCTCAAGCGCAAGAGGAATAACGTCAAATGCGCTTGCAACGCCTATTATTTCCATGTTGGCCTTCACTTCGTCCGGCACGTCGCTTAAATCCTTTTCGTTGGCCCTGGGAATAAGCACGCGCTTTATGCCCGCGCGGTACGCCGCAAGCAGCTTTTCCCTGAGCCCGCCTATTTCAAGCACGCGCCCGCGCAGCGTTATTTCGCCGGTCATGGCTGTGTCTGCCCGTGCGGGGATGCCGCTCAGCGCGCTGAGCATAGCCGTCATTATGGTTATGCCGGCGCTTGGGCCGTCCTTTGGCACGGCGCCTTCGGGAACGTGCAGATGTATGTCCTTTTTGTCCAGCGGCAGCGTTATGCCGAATTCTTCCGCATGGGCCTTTATGAATGTCAGCGCAGCCTTTGCGCTTTCCTGCATAACATCGCCAAGCTTGCCGGTCAATATCACCTGGCCGGAACCCGGCACTATCTGAACCTCTATTTGCAGCGTTTCCCCGCCGAAGCTTGTCCATGCAAGGCCGTTTGCAAGGCCTATTTCATTTATGGCATCTATTGCGCCGTGGGTATACTTTGGCGCGCCAAGATAGGCCGCAAGCTTTTGCTTGCCTACGCGCACGCGGGTTTTGCCGCTGCCTATACCCATTGCGGCCTTGCGGCAAACGGCGGCTGTTTCGCGCTCCAGCTCCCTTACGCCTGCTTCATGGGTATAACCGCGTATCAGTTCAACTATCGCTTCATCCGCTATGGTAAGCTGGCATTTCTTCAGCCCGTGCTTTTCAAGCTGCTTGGGGATAAGGTGACGCTTGGCTATTTCCACCTTTTCGGTTTCAAGGTAGCCGCTCAGCTCTATCACTTCCATTCTGTCCAGAAGCGGGCGGGGGATGGCGTCCTTATCGTTTGCCGTGGTTATGAACATGACCTTGGACAAATCGTATTCCTGCTCCAGAAAATGATCGCGGAAGGCGAAATTCTGTGCGCTGTCCAATACCTCCAGCATGGCTGCGGCGGGGTCGCCGCGCATGTCTGCGGTAAGCTTGTCTATTTCGTCAAAAAGCAGCAGCGGATTTATGCTGCCCGCTTGGCGCATCGCGGCGATAACACGGCCCGGCATTGCGCCTATGTATGTGCGCCTATGGCCGCGTATCTCGGCCTCGTCATGTATGCCGCCGAGGCTCATCCGCACAAAGTTGCGCCCAAGCGCCCTTGCAATGCTGGATGCAATGCTTGTTTTGCCAACGCCCGGCGGGCCTACAAAGCAAATTATCTGCCCGTTCACTTTGCCCGTAAGGCGCGCAACGGCAATGTGCTCCAATATGCGCTGCTTTACCTTTTCCATGCCGTAATGGTCGTTATCAAGTATTGCGCGGGCGTGCTCAATGTCCAAATCATCCTTGGTTTCTTCGCTCCACGGCAAATCGAGCATGCATTCTATATAGTTTCGCATGGGCGGCTGCTCGTGCGATGCGGCGGGCAGGTCGCCAAAGCGCGCTATCTCGCGCTCTAGCTTTTCGCGCACGGCCTGCGGCATTTCTTTTTCCTTAAGCCTGCGCGTGTATTCTTCTGCTTCGTTCTGCTCGGTTTCGCCAAGCTCCTTGCGTATGGCCTTTATCTGCTCGTGCAGATAATATTCGCGCTGGTTTTGGTCCATGCTGCGCTTCACTTCTGCGGCGATGCGCTTATCAAGCTTTGTTATTTCAACTTCGCCCATTACGCCCGCAAGCACGATTTTCAGCCTTTCTTCAACGCTTATTGCGTCCAGCGCGGCCTGGCGCATGTTTGACTTAACAAACACGGCGTTGGCTACCGCATCGGCATACTGGCCCGCTGAGGGCAGCTGGCGTATATTTTCGGCGGTTTCTGCATTTATGCGGGTGGTCACGCTGAGGTAATCGTTAAAGGAAGAATCTATCCTGCGGCGCAGCGCTTCGGCTACCAGCGGGTTGCAGGGCTCGTCCTCGATTGTTTCCACAGTAACTGTGGTATAGCTGCCGTACTGCGCATCCTTTATACGCGCACGGCAAAGCCCCAGCACAAGCGCGCGGAGCATGCCGCCCGGCATATTGACGGTTTGCCGTATGCGGCATATCACGCCCATACTGAATACGTCTTCGGCCTTAACGGTGGTTTTTGCGCTGTCCTTCTGCGTGGTAAGGAATACGAAGGAGTCCTTTTCTTCGGCCGCGCGGACGGCACGGCGGCTTTCCTCCCGCGCTATGTCAAAATGCAAAAGCTCACCCGGCAGCATTACCAGCCCTCTCAGCGGTACGCCGGGCAGCTTCATTTCCCTATCAAGTGTAAAGCTTTCCAAATTCGTGTGTTCCTCTTTCTCGGCGGAGTACGCATCCGCCTGTATACATGATTATACATATAAATGCGGCAGGATACAACAAAAACAATGCGCCGGGCGATATGTCATCGTCCGGCGCATTTATGCATAGCTTTTCAGCTTACTGCTTATTTGTTGGCAAGGTATTCGTCTATGGCCTTGGCAGCGGTTTTGCCCGCGCCCATGGCGGATATGACGGTAGCCGCGCCGGTAACGGCATCGCCGCCGGCATACACGGCGTCACGGCTGGTCTTGCCGGTGGCTTCCTCAACGATTATGCCGCCCTTGCGGTTGACCTCAAGGCCTTTGGTGGTGGACTTGATAAGGGGGTTGGGGGAGGTGCCCAGCGCCATTATGACGCAGTCTACATCTATATCATATTCGCTGCCATCCACGGGTATGGGACGGCGGCGGCCGGAAGCATCGGGTTCGCCAAGTTCCATCTTCTGGCAGTTCATGGCGCATACGCTGAACTTGTCATCGCCCTTTATGGAAAGGGGAGTGGTCAGCAGGCAGAATTCAATGCCTTCTTCCTTTGCATGCTCAACTTCTTCACGCCTGGCGGGCAGCTCGCTCTCGCTGCGGCGATATACTATCTTGACCTCGGCGCCGAGCCTTCTTGCGCAGCGCGCGGCATCCATGGCAACGTTGCCGCCGCCAACTACCGCAACGTGCTTGCCGTGCATGATAGGAGTGTCACTGTCTTCACGATAAGCCTTCATCAGGTTTATGCGGGTAAGGAACTCGTTGGCGGAATATACGCCCTTCAGGTTTTCGCCGGGGATGTTCATAAACATGGGCAGACCTGCGCCGGAGCCGATGAACACGGCCTCGTAGCCCATGTCGAACAGCTCGTCTATGGTCAGGGTCTTGCCTATTACCATGTTAGTCTCTACGTCTACGCCGAGCGCGCTCAGGTTGTCTATTTCCTTCTGAACTATGGCCTTGGGAAGACGGAATTCCGGTATGCCGTATACCAGCACGCCGCCGGCGGTGTGTAGCGCCTCAAATACGCTGACCTTGTAGCCTTTGCGCGCCAGATCGCCCGCGCAGGTGAGGCCGGAAGGGCCGCTGCCGACTATGGCAACCTTGTGACCGTTGGAGGCGGGAATATCGCTGGGGGTGGTGGAATGGGCGTTATGCCAATCGGCAACAAAGCGCTCCAGACGGCCTATGCCGACGGGTTCGCCCTTTATGCCGCGCACGCACTTGGATTCGCACTGGGTTTCCTGCGGGCAAACACGGCCGCAAACCGCGGGCAGGCTGGAATCGCGGGAAATCACCTGGTATGCGCCTTCAAAGTCCATTTCGCGTATCTTTGCGATGAATTCGGGAATGTGTATGTTTACCGGGCAGCCGTTTACGCAGGGCATATTCTTGCAGTTAAGGCAGCGGGCGGCCTCGTCAAGGGCTATCTCCTCGGTGTAGCCAAGGGCAACTTCTTTGAAATTATGGTTGCGAACGTCCGGCTCCTGGGAGGGCATGGGGTTCTTCTTGGGGTTCATGTTAGGCATTTTATTTTACCTCCTGCTTAAAGAGATTGCATACATGCTCATGCGCCGCGCGCTCGAACTCCTTATAGGTGGTTCCGCGGGACATGGCCTCGTCGAAGTCAACTTCATAGCCGTTGAAGTCGGGGCCGTCAACGCAGGCAAACTTGGTTATGCTTTCGCCATCGCGGTGCAGCGTCAGGCGGCAGCCGCCGCACATGCCGGTACCGTCTACCATGATGGGGTTCATGGATACCGTGCAGGGGATGCCGGTGGGCTGAGTGGCCTTGACCACGAATTTCATCATTATCAAGGGACCGATGGTTATGACTTCGTCAAACTTCTCGCCTTCGGCAAACATTTCGTTAAGCGGTACGCACACGTTGCCATGGCGGCCGTAGGAACCATCGTCGGTCATGAGGAACATCCTGTCGGACACGGCGCGGAAATCATCCTCAAGTATTACTATATCCTTGGAGCGGAAGCCGATTATGCTGGTGACGTTGCAGCCCATCTCGTGCAGCTTCTGCGCTATGGGCAGGGCGATTGCGCAGCCAACGCCGCCGCCGACTATGCAAACCTTCTTAAGGCCGTCCAGCTTTGTGGCGGTGCCAAGGGGGCCGACGAAGTCATGTATGCTGTCGCCCACGTTAAGGTGGTTCAGCTTTTCGGTTGTTGCGCCGACTATCTGGAATATTATCCTTACGGTGCCGTTCTGGCGGTCGTAACCCGCAACGGTGAGCGGTATGCGTTCGCCGTCGGCGTCAACGCGCAGTATTATAAACTGGCCCGCCTCAGCCTTGGCCGCTACATACGGAGCTTTGATGTCCATAAGAGTAACCGTCGGGTTCAGGTTTTGCTTGTTAACAATTTGGTACATGTCCCTTTTCTCCTTATTTTGTTGTGCGCAGGCGCATGTGCAGCCCGCGCGGAAGCCATAATTACCATCGTTAATGATAACGCAGTATCGACACAAAATCAAGCCTTATAGGGGCATAAGTTTTGGAATATATAGAATAAATGCGTAATTGGGCGAATAAGCACAAAGCCCCTTCCGCAGGGGGCGGAGGGGGCTTTGCTTAGAGAGAATATGGATTAAAAGTCAACCTCGGTATCATAGTAGCAGCACTTGAGCAGCTTTTCCATTTCCTCCTGGGTGGGAATACGGGGATTGGAGCCGGTGCAAGCGTCGCCAATGGCGTTCTTGGCTATCTCAGGCAGCCTCTCGAGAAATACGTTCTCGGGGACGAAGCCATGTTCGGTGGGATAGCTGTCCGCGCCGTAGTTCTTTATGCAGTGCGGGATATTGAGCGCATCGTTCATGCCACGCAGGTACTTGATGAGCAGGGCGACCTTTTCATCGTCGTTGCTGCCGCCAAGGCCCATATAATCCGCTATTACGCCGTAACGCTTCTTAGCTTCTTCATTCTTGGCATTGAAGGCGATGACCTTGGGCAGGTACATTGCGTTGGCCGCGCCATGGATGATGTGCGCACCGTAATCGGCAAAGGCAGCGCCGGTCTTATGCGCCATGGAGTGGACTATGCCGAGCAGGGCGTTGGAGAAGGCCATACCGGCAAGGCACTGGGCATTATGCATGGTGTCGCGCTTGGCCATATCACCATTGTAGGAATCTACCAGATCGTTTTCAATCATCTTTATGGCGAATATTGCCAGAGGATCGGTATAATCGCAGTGCGCGGTGGAAACATAGGCTTCGATAGCGTGGGTCATGGCGTCCATACCGGTGTGGGCAACCAGCTTCTTGGGCATGGTCTCGGCCAGATCGGGGTCAACTATTGCCACGTCAGGGGTGATCTCGAAGTCCGCTATGGGGTACTTGATGCCCTTGGAGTAATCGGTAATGATGGAGAACGCGGTTACCTCGGTAGCGGTGCCGGAGGTGGAGGAAATGGCGCAGAAGTGAGCCTTTTTACGCAGTTTGGGCAGGCCGAACACCTTGCACATATCCTCGAAGGTTACCTCGGGGTATTCATACTTTATCCACATGGCCTTGGCCGCATCTATCGGCGAGCCGCCGCCCATTGCAATTATCCAATCAGGCTGGAACTTGAGCATGGCATCGGCGCCGCGCATAACGGTCTCAACGGAGGGATCGGGCTCAATACCTTCAAAAAGTTCAACTTCCATGCCGGCTTCCTTCAGATAAGAAACAGCTCTGTCGAGGAATCCGAATTTCTTCATGCTGCCGCCGCCAACGCAAATCATTGCGCGCTTGCCTTCAAATGTTTTCAGCGCCTCAAGGGATCCTTTTCCGTGGTAAAGATCACGGGGTAGAGTAAAACGTGCCATAGTCAAAATCCTTTCCTGACTTGTTTCAGTCATGTTTGATGATGTTATTATAATACACTTATATCGATAAAGGAAATACGATATGCCGATAACGATATAACAATATCGATATAGTTAAAATAATTAAAGCTTAGCAGCACACGGCACACGTATGTTTGCGTGGCGGCGCTGTGCTTGGCCGTGATAATTGGCTTTACGGCGCTGCATCTTTGGGTGTAGGGGTACTTTTACATAATGGGGAAGGATACTGCGCCGGGCGGCGAATGGAGCATAACGCTGTACAGCCGCGCCATGGGAACGGGAAGCAGCAATCTGCCGTGGGTTCGCGGCGGATATTCATACATTGTGCGCAATGCGGATAAAAGCAGGGGCGAATATCGAGTGACATACCCGAAGAGCGAATACATGGGGCATTGGTGGTCGCCGGACGGGGAAAGAATGGTAATGGAAAACCGCGAAGGCGGCACAATATGGATATTGATGACCACATGGGGGAAAGGCGGCACGCATATTATGAATGGTGAGTTCCCGTATGCCGATACCGAATACAGGTTCCTGCAATGGAGCAAGGACGGCAGAATGCTGCTTATATATTATTGCATGGAGGACGAAACGGAAGGCTACTTCTGGTACGATGTTGAAAAGTGGGATACGGTTGCCGAGGTTGAGATGAAGTGAAAGAAAAGCCGGATATATCACGTGGTATATCCGGCACTATATTATTAAATGTAGTCAGAAATATATGGCATTTCATGCAGCAACGCATCGTCAAGCATAAGTATTGTCTGCTCATTTGCGGTTATACGCCCCAGCTTATATAGCTTAGCGGCCGTTTTATAACCAAGCAGCAGCGTTGTAAGCGTTGCTATGGACAGCGTTACCTTATGCGAAGGTTCGGATTCAAGCAGAGTGCATTCGCCGTTATTGAAGCATACTGATATGGTGCGGTTATTCCACGGCAAAAAGCTATCGGCTATTTCGAACGCTATGCGAATATCATTGGCGGACGGCGAGCAATGATACTTTGTAAAAAACTGTTCCACGTCCACTATGCGTCCCATTATATAGGGGCGAATGGTTTCGCAAATATCGCCATCGTCAAGTTCGAACGCTATCAAATCACTGAAATAGGAACTTCCCGTTACTTCATCTATCATTGAATCATGCGCCCTGATATATTCCCACAGGCCCTCCTGAGCCTCTCTGTTGAGATATATCATCTCCTTTATGTGCATAACATCGTCTTTAATAAGATAGACCATATATCCGCACGGCTTGCCGTTTACATCATAATATATTGCTACCATGGTATCGTCCGCATCCCAGCGCCAGTATTCTTCCCACGCAAGGGCGTTGCGGAACAGGCAGCCGTGCGTTAAGGCTGCAAATTTAGCATGCAGATTGCGAAAATCCTCGTTTTCCCAATCAACGCGCCGCACTATGCCGGGCGCGGAAGCTTTCGCAGGAAGCTGCCTATCCTTTACTGTGTATGTTATTTTGTTTGAAACTATTTCCCAGCCCATTTTTCGGTATAGCGGGATGGAATACGGGAACAGGAGCGCCAAGGACTGCTGCCTTTGGCGCATATGGTGAAGGCTTTTCAGCATAAGCTGCTTCATTATGCCCCGTCCCGTATATTCGGGATATGTGCAAACGCTGGTGACGAAACCGATGGGGTACACGGCACCATATATATTCATCTTCAGCGGATAAACCGCTATTTGCGACACAAGGTTATCATGGTCAAAGCAGCCTATAACATCGGCGCGTTCCAATATAGGAAATTTGGATTGCTTTATTTCTTCATCCTGCCACCCGCATTGGTATAAATCCTGCTCGGTTATCTGAAAAGCGTAACGCAAAAGAGCATTATACTGCTCCACATCATCGGTGGTCAGATAACGTATTTCATATTCCGTATTTAATGGCATAAATATCCTTTCCTTTTCTACGATATTATAATTTTACCATACAATTATGAATAAGTAAACGTAGGCAGAACGCGCTTAGGCACGGAAGATATGATATAACGCAAAAGGGCGGGGGAGAAGCCCGCCCTTTGTGTGTAACGTTTGGCTGATTATTTATTTTCCGAAGCCAGGGGAAGTATCGTTTCCCTGAAGAAACTGCCCGCTGCTTCGGGGGATACGCCATATTCCGTATCGTTAACCGTTACGGAAACGCCATTTTGACAGCAGCCGGTGCAGAACCGTCCGGCAAGATTTATCTTGTCGTGCAGATTGTATTCCTCGATGAGCTGCTTAAAGCTCATCATAACGTTATAGGAGCCGTGCAGATGGCAGGACGTGCCTATGCAGACCTTTACCTCTACCATTTACTCATCCTCCTTATGATTGTAATGCACATGCAGCAGCTCGTGCACGCGGCCCTTGAGTACGCCGTCGTACAGGCTTATCATCAGCGGGTTCTCCTCGCTGCGCTTGATGCTGAGCATCTTGTCCGCGCTGTAAAGCGCCTTGCCGCGCACTTCCTTGGTTGCATTGGTGCCGAAGGGTTGTCCGCCGCCGGCTACGCAGCCGCCGGGGCAGGCCATGACCTCTATGAAGTCGTAATGCTCGCCGTTCTTGAGCGCCTGAATTACGCTTTCCGCGTTCTTAAGGCCGCTCACTATGGCAATGCGAACTTCCTTATCGCCGTAAGGAATGGTGGTTTCCTTAACGCCCTTCATGCCGCGCACGTCGTTGAAGGCAATGGACATGAGCGCCTTATTGCTCTTGTCGGTGGAAAGGCGGCGGAGAACGGCCTCGGTAACGCCGCCGGTAACGCCGAATATGACGCCCGCGCCGGTGCAGGTGCTGAACACGGAATCGACCGCTTCGGGCTCCAGCTCTTCAAATACTATGCCGGCCTTGTGTATCATCTGTATAAGTTCCTGCGTGGTGATGACGTAATCGGTTTCGGGTACGCCATCGTGCATGAACTCCTCGCGTGCGCACTCGAACTTCTTCGCCGTGCAGGGCATGACGGCTACGCATACCACGCGCCTTGATGACGTGGCATACTTGGCCTTTATGACGGAGGAGAACATCTGCATGGGTGATTTGCAGGTGGAGATGTTCTTCATCAGCTCCGGATGGTTCTTTTCGCAATACTGTATCCATGCCGGGCAGCAGCTTGTGATAAGGGGCAGATTCTCGCCCGCCTCTATGCGCTGAAGGAATTCGTTGGATTCTTCAAGCACGGTAAGATCGGCTCCGGTGGCGGTATCGTACACCTCGTCGAAGCCGAGGCGGCGCAGCGCGGCGGTGATGCGGCCCATGGAGTTTTCGTTTTCGGGTAGGCCGAATTCTTTAGCCATGGCGACGCGCACCGCGGGAGCGACCTGAGCCACAACCTTGGTGTTCTTGTCGTTAAGCTCGGGCCATACGCGGCCGGTATCCTTGCGGATGACTATTGCGCCGGTGGGGCAAACGGCGGCGCACTGGCCGCAGCCCACGCAGGGGGATTTGGCAATGGGTTCGTTGAACGCGGGACCTATGACCATTTTGGAACCGCGGTTCACGAAGTCTATCGCGCCAACGTTCTGGATTTCGTTGCACATGCGCACGCAGTCGCCGCACAGTATGCACTTGTGAGCGTCGCGAATTATGCTCAGGCTTGAAGTGTCAAGCTCGGGTTCGGGCTTGAGATTCTTGAAGCGTATGCTTTCCAGCCCGAACAGGGAGGCAAGCTCCTGCAGGCGGCATTTGCCATTCTTCTGGCAGGTGGTGCAGTCGCGGCAATGGTTGGCCAACAGCAGCTCCAGTATCATCTTGCGGTGCTTATGCAGCCTTTCGGTGTTGGTATATATCTCCATGCCGGCCTTGGGCACGGTGGAGCAGGCGGCTTCCATGCCGCCGTGGCTGTTTTCTACCATGCACATGCGGCATGCGCCGTATACGGAAAGCTCGCTGTGGTAGCAGAAGGTGGGCAGCTCTATGCCTGCCTTGCGTATAACCTCCAGCAGGTTTTTTTCGCCGTTTATCTCAACGGGATTGCCGTCTATGAGCATGTATTCTTTGTTTTCCATTTTGCTCAGTCCTCCTTAATGGCGTGGAATGCGCAGGTGGATACGCACGCGCCGCACTTTATGCACTTCTTCTCGTCAATGACGAAGGGGGATTTAATCTGGCCGGATATGGCGCCCACGGGGCAGCCCTTGGCGCAGCGGGAGCAGCCGCGGCAAAGCTCCGGATCGATATGTATGCGCTTGAGCCTGGGGCATGCGCCTGCCGGGCAGCGTTTATCGTAAATGTGCGCCTCGTACTCATCGCGGAAATACTTTATGGTGCTCATTACGGGGCTGGGTGCGGTTTTCCCCAGTCCGCACAGCGCGGCTGCGGAAATGGTGTCCGCCAGATCCTCCAGCAGTTCTATGTCGCCGTCCTGACCTTTGCCGGCAACTATGCGCTCCAGCACCTCCAGCATGCGCTTGGTGCCTTCGCGGCAGGGTACGCACTTTCCGCAGGATTCGTTCTGCGTAAAGCTCATGAAGAAGCGCGCAACCTCCACCATGCAGGTCTTGCTGTCCATAACCACCAGACCGCCGGAGCCTATCATCGCGCCGACCTTCTTGAGAGAGTCGAAATCAAGAGGTATCTTGAGGTGCTCGGTGGTAAGGCATCCGCCGCTCGGGCCGCCTATCTGCACGGCCTTGAATTCCGATCCTCCGCGCATGCCGCCGCCAACGCCGTAGATTACTTCTTCAAGCGTGGTGCCCATGGGGACTTCTATAAGGCCGGTGTTCTCAATGTTGCCGGTAAGGGCGAAGGCCTTTGTGCCGGGGCTGTTTTCGGGGCCTATGGTCTTATACCAATCGGCGCCGTTGGATATTATAAGCGGAACGTTTGCAAACGTTTCAACGTTGTTCAGCACGGTAGGCTCATTGAAAAGGCCATGCTCAACCGTGCGCGGGGGCTTTACGCGCGGGAAGCCGCGTTTGCCTTCTATTGAGGCGGTAAGCGCGCTGCCTTCGCCGCAAACGAATGCGCCGGCGCCCTTATTTATATGCATATGAAAATCAAAGCCGCTGCCGAGTATGTTTTCACCCAGCAGACCCATTTCCTCGGCCTGAGCTATGGCGTTCTTCAGCCTTTCAACGGCCATGGGGTATTCCGCACGGACGTATATATAGCCGTCATGCGCGCCGCAGGCACGGCCGGCAATCATCATGCCTTCAAGCATTCTGTGCGGGTCGCCTTCCATAACGGAGCAATCCATAAATGCGCCGGGGTCGCCTTCGTCGCCGTTGCAGACTATGTATTTTATCGGGGACTTCTGCCTTGCAACCTGGCTCCATTTACGGCCGGTGGGAAATCCTCCGCCGCCGCGACCGCGCAGATTGGAATCGGATATGGTCTTTACTATATCGTCAGGACCCATTTCAAACAGCGCCTTTTCAAACGCGGTATAACCGCCTACGGCTATGTATTCCTTTATGCTTGTGGCGTCTATATGACCGCAGTGCTCAAGCATTATGCGGGTCTGCTTCTGATAATAGGGAATATCGGACTGCTTTTTGCGCACTATGCCGCCCTTCTGGAAGGCAAGGCGGGCGATATGTTCACCGTTGAGCACGGTCTTTTCGATTATCTCCTCGCAGTCAGAAACCTGCACCTTCATGTACAGGAAGCCTTCAGGCTCTATGGTAACAAGGGGACCCATTTCGCAAAGGCCCTGGCAGCCGGTCTTTTTAACGCTGATGCCGTTTTCCTCGTTTTCCTTTTTCAATTCAACCAGGCAGGGCAGACCCTTCTGCTCAAGCAGGCGCTTAAACTCGGCATATACCTTAAGCGAACCGGAAGCTATGCAGCCGGTACCTGCGCAAACCAGTATCTTATGCTGCTGCGCGGTAAGATACTTTGCGTATTCCTTGCGGATATCTATAAGTTCCTGGCGTGATTTAAGCATTCTCGTTCTCCTTCTCCCTCAGGTCGCTTATCAGCTTGGCTGCCGCGTCCGGCGTCATTGTGGGATAAACGTTTTCGTTTATCATAATAACGGGGGCAAGTCCGCACGCGCCAAGGCAATGCACGGTATCCAGCGTGAAAAGAAGGTCCTCGGTAGTCTTTTTCCCCTCCGCAAGCTTAAGCTCTTCACGCAGACGGTTGAGTATGGGCATGGAGCCGCGTACATGGCAGGCCGTACCGTCGCAGCACTTTATAACGTACTTTCCCTTGGGTTCCAGGGAGAAGTTTTCGTAAAACGTGGCCACGGAATAGATACTCGCGCTCGGCATACCAAGGCGCTTTGCAAGATGGTTGAATATTTCGCGGGGCAAATAGTGATAATGCTCCTGAATATCCTGCAAAATCGCAATCGTCGCGCTTTGCTTTGCACCATGATCGTCTATTATGCGATCGACCACGGTGAAGTCGAATTGGGTTTGCATGGTTTTGTAGATCCTCCTGAATATACTTGCTTTTTATAAGCAAAACTTAAAAATAACTCACGTTTATCTTTTTGCCCATCTTTTCAAGGCATTTTGCAAGTTCCCTCACAAGCTGCATCTTTATGGTGAAGTTGATGGGCAGGTCTGTGTTCTGGTGCGCGGGATTTACGGCCTTTCCAACGAAGAAGTTTATGTCCGTCGCATCCTCAAACAACATCCTGGCTATTCTGCTGGCGCCGTCCTTTTTGTAGCTCCATTTTTCAAAGGACGTATTGTCCGCCAGGTAGTTTATCGCATATTCAAGCACCCTGTTTATGGTCACCACGCCTTCCGTAACAAGGTCCACGCCTTCTATTTCCGCCGTGGGCGGAATGGTGGGGTCGTAGAAGTCAAGGTTCGGCCTCAGCGGCTTTTTCAAGTATTCTGCGGCAATGGTGCTTGTGGTTCCGCCGCATACTATGTGCTTGCCCTCCTTTGCGAAGAACAAGGACATCATCTTGTTGCAGTCGTCCCTGTTGGACGGCGGGCCTATTATAAGGCTCACGGGTTCGCGGCGGCGTATCCGTATTGTGCATACGGTCGCATCGTCGCCGGGCTTGCCTTCGTAAAGGCGATTGGTTTCGCCTATCAGTATGGTTGAAAGGGTCTTGGCCGTGTACCCAACGTCCCAGAAGGCGGTAATATAGTCAATTATATCTTCGCGTTTCCAGCCAAAGTTGTAGCTTAGGCCAATGCCGGCATGCTCAACACCATCGGTAAAGGCGAGAAATGTGTCGTGCTCCTGCACGTCTATTTCGGCCTTTATGACCTTTTTGTCCCCTATGTAGCTTTCACGGAAGGGGATATCCACGCTTTTGCCGTCGCGCAGCATTATAACGCGCGGATTGTCGTACTGTATTATTTCTACCCTGCGGTTGTTGGCAATGCGCACTATTGTGAATGTTGAGTACGCAATTTGCCTTATCGAGCACACTGGCAGCGTTTCCACCAGCGTTTCAACGGCGTCCTCAAGCTTCAGCCCGGCTGCGAGCATGGTTGAAAGTATCTTTGAAGTAAGGGTGGAAAGTATGCTTGCCTTAACGCCGCTGCCGAGCCCGTCCGCAAGCACAACTATGGTTGAATCGCCGTCCTCAGGCTCAACTATTTCCACATGGTCGCCGCAAAGCTGCTCGCCCTTATGGTTGATGCTAAGGTACCCAATGTCCGCGCAAAGGTTATTAGCTGTCTTCATTTGCTATGGACTCCTTAAGCTTGGTAAGGGCAATCTTTGTTTCGGCGGCCGTTTCGCCAAGCAGGGAGGCTATCTCCTGCACTATGCGCATCTGCTTGTCCACTACTTTGTCCGCTGTTTCTATGGTTTGGCGGCTCAGCTCTTCCTTGCTCTTGCGCTCGCTTTCCTCGTCCGTAACGTCGCGGAGAATGCCAATCATGTTGCCGGACTTTTTATCGTTTACTATCGTCAGCTCAAGGTATATGTCATACTCCGCGTAATAGTCCCGCTTGTTCACTATGCGCTTGCCGTACTGGGCGGCGTTTATGAAGTCTATGGGGTCTATAAGCCTTATCAGCGGCTCGCCCATAACGTCTGAACGGGAACGCACATGCAGCATGCGCATTGCGGCGCGGTTAAGCTGCTGTATCTCGTATGAATCGTTTACCACTATTATGCCGTTTGGCGTATTGTCCAAAATATTGTCGGCAAAGCGCTCGGACTTTTCCATAAGGTAGGGGAGACACATGTTTATTTCCGCCTTGCCCTGGTATATGGCCTCCGCCTTGTCGCGGCAGGTATTGTATCCGCAGGTGCCGCAGTTAAGCTCGTCCGCCGGGCTAACCTTGCCCATTTTGCGCAGTATCTCCATCAGCTCGCTATGGCTTGGCTTGACCTTATGCAAAAATGCGGGGCGGTATTCGTTGGTAAGCTGCGATACCTCGGGCTGCTCAACATTGAAGTCCTCCTTGCCGGCATAGCTTGAAACCGCCTGATAATCGCGCACGGAGGAAGGATGTTTCCTGCGCATTATCGGCCCGCGCACGCAGCTTCCCGCACAGGCTGACATTTCTATGAAGCAATGCTCTATCCCGCCGTGGCGGATATCCTCCAGCGCGGGAATAACGTTGTCCAGCCCGTCTATGGTATAATAATCGTAGAGCGGGTTTTTGTATGTCATTGTGTTAAGTACGCCGCCGATTGTGGGGAAAAGCCTTGCGCGGCTTTTTTCGTCATGATCGCGCATGCTTTCAAGCACAATGCCTTTTTTTTCAAACATTGCGGCTATTTCTTCGAATGTGAGCGCGGCGTCCACGCCAACGCGCGCGGCCTCGTCCTTTTTGGAAAGGCAGGGGCCTATAAAAACGGTTTTTGCATCGCTGTGGCGGCGCTTTATGTCCATGCAGTGCGCCTGCATCGGCGTCATCACCGGCGCAAGGCATTCGGTTATTTCCGGATAATATTTTTCTATAAGCGTATTAACGGTTGGGCAACAGGAGGTTATAACAACGCTCTGTACGCCTTCCCGGGATATGCGTTCATATTCGCGCTTAACGAACGTTGCGCCTATGGCGGTTTCTTCGGCATCAGCAAAGCCGAGCTGCTTAAGCCCCGCCCGTATGGAGGCAATGCCTATGCCGTTGAAATACGCAGTGAAGGAAGGGGCAACGCTTGCATATACGGGCGCGCCGGAGCCGAGCAAAACGCTCACAATCTCCGTTTCGTCCGCTATCTGCTTTGCGTTCTGCGGGCAGACAACGTAGCACTCGCCGCACAGTATGCATTCGTCGCTTATAACGTTGGCCTGATTGCCGGAAAAGCGAATTGACTTTACCGGGCAATAGCGAATGCACTTATGGCAATTGCGGCAATTTGATTTTTTGAATGTGATGTATTCCATCGCATCTCCTTAAACGCGGCTTATGCGCCGAGCCTGGACAGAACTTCATTATTGAAAAATGAAGCGGTGGTTTCCGGAGTTACCGAGAAACGTTGGCCGTCTATCATTACGTTTACGCCGCTTTGGCATTGGCCTATGCAAAACGTGCCGGCAAGCTCAATTCTGTCCATAAGTCCTTTTTCGCTTACAAGGGCTTGAAGCTGCTCTACCACTTGGCGTGAGCCTTTTATGTGGCATGAGCTGCCTATGCAGATAGTGATCTTCATTGCTCAGTTCTCCTTCTCGAATATTCATTATTGATTTATCAGCCCGTTCAGTATGCTGCGCACGCGTTCGTTTGCGCCGCCTATGCGCGCTGCCGCGCAAATGGGCACAAAGCGGAGCACCGCCCGCTCAAGCGGGGGATCGCTTGCACTGAACGTGCTGAGATATAATTGAGACAGCGCAAGCTGCTCATTATCTTCAAGTGTAAGCTGAACAAAGGTATCTGCAGCGTCAAACAGGGAATTGCCGCGCGCGGCGTTCGCCCAGTTCAGTATACAGTAGCCGCCGTTCTGATTCATTATTATGTCCTGCGGCATGAGCGCGCCGTGGCACGTGGCCTGACCGTCGGGCAGGGAATCAAGCGCTGCGCAAAGGGATATGCGCTGCTCCTTATCCTGTATGCCTTCGCATATGGCGTGTTTCAGCTTATCGGTAAGGCAGGGGAGAAGCGGTGCGTCTGCCGCGGCAATGGCGCGCTGTATCTTAACAAGCTGCGCCATATAGTCACTGACTTTAGCAGGTATGGCTTCCATAAGATGGCTTAATGCCTTCCCGCGTGCATATTCATATCGGATAGCCCAGCCTTCCTCGGAAAGGAACACCTCCTGCACCTTCGGCACGCTCAGCTTGGCGGCTTCAAGCTGGGTTTGGTTGAAAGCCTCTTTCATAACGTCCAATTTGGTATAAGGGCGGCAGAATACCTTGATTACGGAATCCCCGTCTTTATATACGGTTTTTCCCGTGCTTACGGCTATTATCCTGTCCGCAGTTATGCTCATCGGTCGCTTGGAGGTCTCCTTATATTGGTCTAAGTAAGGCTGAACGAAAGCCGTGTTAAGGCATCTTAATCATAAAGCCTGCTTATATAATAACAGAGAAAGTGTGTTCTGTAAACAGCAACAATATGTTAAACATGATTTATGTCAATCGTTGGCCAATTTCATCGAGCGTTTTACCTTCATCAGTTCATCTATAAAGGCCTTGTCCAGTGCCGAAAGAGCATAGCTGTTCTTATAAATAAGAATATCGCGGCTGCGGATGCCCTCGGCTGAATAGGCGCACTGGCAAAGGCCACGCGCCTTGAGTGCGGCTGCGCTCATGGGGGAGGAGAGCATAAAGCCGCCTTGCACGGAAGAAAGCAGCGAAAGCGCCGCGGAGCAATCGGAAACGAATATATGCTGCGCTGTGTCGAAATCAATATCGTTCTTGCGGGCAATGCTCAGCTGTAAGGAAGGCGCGTTCGCGTCCGCAACGGCTATTTCGGTATACCGGGCAAGCTCCTCGCGCGTAAGCTGTGTGCTTTTTGCAAGCGGGTGGGATGACGCCATGAGTATCACGGGGTCAAATTCGCATATTATTTCAAAGCGGAGATCCTTTTCAACAAGCATGGTTTTGTAGCCCTGCTCCTGCGTGCGGCGGCAGCGCAGTATACCAAGGTTATAGCCGGAATCGGTAACATTGGTTATGGTGCGGTTGGGCGTGGATTCGGCGAATATCACTTCCGCGCGAATCTTAGGGTCAAGCGTTTTGCAGAAGCTGCCGAATGCGGATTCTATATATCCCGCGCCCGGTGCGGAAAGCGAAAACTGCGGTATCTTTTCAGCCCCGCTTTTATACATTGCTTCCATTGCATCCACCTGCGAAAGTATCTTGCGCGCGTAGCCCAAAAATTCCTCGCCCTGCGGGGTGGGGAATATGCCCTTGGGCGTGCGGCGGAATATGGTTATGCCAAGCCCGCTTTCAAGCTCCTTTATGGCGCGGCTTAAATTGGGCTGTGCGGTAAAGAGCATCTCCGCCGCCTTGGTCATGGAATTGGTCTCCGCCACTATAACGGCGTATTTAAGGTGCAAAAGATTCATCGCTGCGGCCTCCTTTATTCATTGGCGCTTTCTCCCAAGTGGCGCGAAAGTATGGCCAGGGAGGAAGCAAGGTTCTCGTTTTCTATCAGCACGCCTTCCGGTTTTTTCAGTATTGCCGGGGCAAAGTTCCATATGGCTTTTATGCCTGAGAATACAAGCTTATCGCATATGGTCTGCGCATAGGCGACCGGCACGGCAATTATGCCAAGGCTTGCGTTTTCATCTTTGCATACGCGCTCAAGCTCGCTTACGGAATATATCGGCTTTCCGTTTATGTATGAACCCATAAGGCGCGAATCCGTATCGAACGCGGCAACTATCTTCAGCCCGTAATCGGCGAAGCCGGAATAGGACAGCAACGCCTTGCCGATGTTGCCCACGCCAACGAGCACGGCCTTGGTATCGCTTTTGCAGCAAAGGCAATCCCGTATCTGGGCAATGAGATCTTCCACAACGTAGCCTGTTCTGGGCCGCCCTGTGCCGCTGACAATGCCAAGGTCTTTCCTGACCTGGACATCGTTTATGCCGAAATACGCGGCAATGGCCGTTGCGGATATGTTTTTGCGCTCCTCCCTTATGGAGGTAAGATAATGAAGGTACACAGGCAGCCGCCTGAGGGTGGGGAGCGATATTTCGCGTGTTTGCATCGTTTTCCTCGCTTACGTTTTAATGCAGGGAGTATTCTAACATATAGCTGCCAATAAATCAAATTTTATCGATAAAATTGTGTATAAAAAGACACGACTGCATTGCGCCCGAAAGGATTATTGACATAAATGTCTAATGATAGTATAATCGACTCACTATTTAGCAATGCTAAATAGCAAAACTAAAGTAAGGCGGGGAGTATGGATAATAAATATGTGCAGCAGTTCAAAAAAGGCTCTCTTGAAATGATACTTCTATCCCTGATAGGACGCAAGGAAACCTATGGCTACGAAATAATTACGGAGCTAAACAATTGCGCATCCGTTCTGGGCTATGCTAAGGAGGGGACGGTTTACCCAATCCTGTATCGCTTGCAGGAGGCGGAGCTGATTCGGTGCCGCTTGGCGCCGGCAGCAGCCAACGGGGGATCAAAAAAATATTACTCAATTACTCCGAAGGGCAGGGAGGTATTACGGGAACTGATTATGTTTTGGGCAAGCTATACGGACTGCGTGAATGACTTCATCGCTGCGTATCAACAAACGGAGGTATCAAAATGAAAGAGCAATATATTAAGCGCGTCAAAAAAGAACTGCATTTACCGCGCAGAGCGAAAAACGAAGTATTGCGCGACTTGGACGAAATTTTTGCATCTGCCGCGGAGCACGGCGAAACCGAACATAAGGTAATTGAACGGCTTGGCACGCCGAAGGAATTTGCCGATAATGCGGCCGAGCAATTTGGCGTTGATAATTCAGCGCTGCAAAAGCAAAAAAAGATTATTTCAATCGCTGTTTCTGTTGGTGTAGCTGCTGTCGCCATTGTGATTTACGCTGCCGCAAAATTCGTTCAGATACCGGACGGCGCAATCGGGCAGGCAGACGCAATGACTAATATTCAGCTCGTGGGGGAGTACGGAGTTAACGCTTCGCAAATTATTTTAGCTGCCGGCATAATTGCCGCCGCATTTGCAACAATTCAGATTATCGGAATAGTCCGCAAAAACAGGAGGTAAGCATGAAAAAACTTGTTTCGGTAATAGCTGTTTTAATCATATTGACATTGACTGCGTGTTCTAATCAAACCTTAGCGCCAAATGATAATGGCAATGCAAGCAATTTATTGTCTGAAGGGATTACTATGCTTGATGATGGCATGTGGCCTGAGAATGAATATACGGATGGACTGCCTGTACCTAATGGCACGGTAGCGTGGGCAATGCTCGATACGGAGCGCGGGAATTGTAGCATCAACATAGTTGATATAGCTGAAAACGACTATAATGACTATATGAAGCTTTTGGAGCAGGAGGGCTTTTTAGCGATTGAGGGCACGTCGGAGAAAATCAAAGGACAGAACTATGTTTCTATCGGCACGCTTCTGTCAAATGGAGAAAAGTACTTGAGCATTAGCTACATACCTGATAGCTTAACAATTTATGTCGTATTTGATGGTTGAAGCCAAGCTGCATTTCATAAGTGGGATTGCGCCCCTTGTGTTCCGCAGAGTTGGAAAATAAAGCATAAATAAATCCTCCGTATATACGGAGGATTTTAACATTGTTATATATTGTTTATATGCTGTTGCTGAAATGTGTATCAGTCGAGCATCTTTGGCTTGGGCGCATTGGCGATCAGCTTTTTACGCGCTATCATGTAATATATGGCGAAGGCTATGGCCGTAAGCACCCATGAGATTGGGTAGCTGAGGGACACGGTGAACATGCTGTTATGCAGAGGCACGACCGTGTATATCCATGCAACGCGGAATACGCATATGCCCGTGGCGGTGATGATGGTTGGGATGAGCGTATCGCCCATGCCGCGCAGCGCGCCGCTTATTATCTCTATCGGCACAAACAGCCAATAGAACGGCGCAAAGTACCATAATAGCTGCATTGACATTGCAAGCACAGTATCGTCGCTTGTAAACAGACCGAACAGCGGCCAGCCGAAAAGCAGCAGCGCCCCGCCGAACACTATCGATATGCATACGCCTATCAGAAGGCTCAATTTAAGGCTCTTTTGAATCCTGTCCAACCTGCCCGCGCCGTAATTCTGGCCAACGAACGTCATGCTGGCTATGCCGAGCGCGCCGAGTATCATCCAGTTTATGCCGTCCACTTTGCCAAGCACTACCCAGGATGCCACCGTATCCGTGCCGAAGCGGTTTACGGATGCCTGGATAAGCATATTTGAAAGGGAGTACATTATGGACTGGAAGCCGGCCGGCAGGCCTATGCGTATTGTGCGGGAAAGTATGTCCCCTTCAAAGCGCATCTGCCTGAAGCGGAAACGGTATTCCATGCTTTCCGCGTAAAGCGACATGACCACCATAACGGCGCTTATGGCCTGGGCCAGTATGCTGGCTATGGCAACGCCGGCAATGCCCATCTTGAACACGAGCACGAACACAAGGTCCAGCACAACGTTTGAAAGGCATGCCACTATAAGGAAATACAGAGGACGTTTTGAATCGCCCATAGCGCGCAGTATTGCGGAGCCGACGTTATATACCATGTTGGGCACCATGCCCATGAACATTATCCTGAGATACAGCGCAGAACCGGCAATGGTGTCCTCCGGTGTGTCCATAAGCCGGAGCATGAATTCAGTACCGACAAGGCCAAGCACCATTATGAACGCGCCGCCGACCAAAGCAAACAGCATAGCCGTATGAAGTGCGCGATTCACGCCGTCGCGATCGTTTGCGCCAAAATACTGGGATATTATTACCGTTGCGCCGCTTGATACGCCGGTGAAGAAGCCTATCAAAAGATTGAGTATGTTTGATGCGCTGCCGCCGACTGCCGCCAGCGCGTCCGTGCCGACGAATTTGCCAACAACGATTGCGTCCACGGTGTTATAAAGCTGCTGAAACAGCGAACCTAACATTATCGGGAAGAAGAAAAGCAGCAGCTGCTTCCAGATAACGCCCGTGACCATGCTGTTTTCGGATCGTATAGTGCGTTCCATATTCTCTCCTATATAAATAAAAATTTTATAGCCTAATAAACGGGCCTACCCCTGCGCGGCGCAGGGTCAAGCCCATTTAGCTGAATATAACGCATAATTCAATTAAAGTCAAGGCATTCGCCCCGCTATATCATATCTATTGCGCGGAACTTTTTTTCCAGTGCAAATTCCGCAAAGCTGTTCACGGCCTGCTTCAGCTCCGCGCGCTGCTTTTCGGGCAAAACAACGCGGTTCATTTCGCTGTCTTTCATTATAAGCATCCTTCGCATGGCTTCAAGAGAAAGCGGGCTTATGTCCTGCGCCGATACGGCGCGCGCACAGCTGTCGCAAAGGGCCCCGCCAAAGCGCGCGCTGAATGCCGCGCTGCCCTGGCGGCGAAGATCCTTTGAGCAAAGCGCGCATTCGGTTATGCTTGGCCTGTATCCAAGCGCCATAAGGCACTTGAGCGCAAAGCATATTGCCATGTCCGTCGGGTTCACGTCCGCATATGCAGTATACGCAAGTGCGTAGCGCAGCAGCGTGAAAAGCGGCCTGTTTGCCGTTTCCTCGGCGCCCGCGTTCACAATGGAAAGCATGTAGCTTGCCGCGGCAAAGCGGCCTATATCCTCCCTGAGAGGATAATAGCGTTCCGATATTTCGGCGCTGTCCAGCGTAAGCTTATCCTTTGCGCTGAACAGCACGAATTCGCCGGAAACGAACAGTTCGCTTGCGCCCATAAGAGGGCTTTTTGCCCGGCGGCACCCGCGCGCGGCGCAGGAAACAAGCCCCTGCTCATATGTGAACAGGGTAAGCATACGGTCGTTATCCTTATAATCCGCATAGCGCGTAACTATGCCGTTCAGCTTTATACTTGGCATGCATGCCTCCGGGTGCGGCTACGAAATAACTGCTCTTATGCTATTATACGATAAGGCATATATCAAAAACAATATACATAAAAATAAAATATACCTTGACAGATGAGGTATATCGAAGTATACTGTATCCCGCAACGGCGAGGTAAGGAGGCGAACGCATTGTCCATTGCATCGGATATAATTCGGGGCCATACGGATGCTATTATACTTGCGCGGCTCAGCGCGGGTGACAGCTACGGGTACGAGATAAATAAGGCCATTTTGCGCAAAACCAACGGCAGGTACGAGCTGAAGGAGGCTACGCTGTATACGGCGTTCAAGCGGCTGGAGGAATCCGGCAGCATAACGTCTTACTGGGGGAACGAGGCCACGGGCGCGCGCAGGCGGTATTACGCCATAACGGAACAGGGCAGGAAGAACTACGAGGCGCTGCTTGAGGAATGGAAGGACGCACGCGCCATGATAGACGAATTGACGAATAAGGAAGGGTATTAAAACTATGGAAAACGTAAACGAGTACAGGATAAGGCAGCATATTGAGCGGCTGTTCGCTGCCGCGCCTACCACGGCACAGGCGTATAACATGCGCGAAGAAATGATAATGAACACGATAGAGCGCTACCATGACGGCATAGCTAATGGCTATACGCCGGATCAGGCGTATGCCGCGGCGATAGGCGGGATAGGCGACGTGAGCGAGCTTATAAAAAGCCTTGGCGGCGGAGAGCAGAGCGCGCAGAACACGGCTCAGCAGCCTGTTCAACCCGTTCAGCAGCCGCAGAAAAAGAGCAACGTTGGCAAAGTAATAGCAATAATTGCGGCTGTACTCTGCGGTACGGTGCTGCTGATCACGATAGTCGGCTGCATTGCCGGCGTAAGCATAATGAAGAGCATAACCGGCAGGGACGGCTTCATATCCAGCATAGTTGGCAATGCCATGGAAAACGGCGTGGAGTACAGCTTTGGCGATGACGATACGGGCTTTAACAACGCATACACCGGCTCCAATTCGTATTCCGTACCGGCGGACGGCATAGATAAGATCCGCGTGGAATGGGTAAGCGGCCTTGTCAGGGTGCAGCCTTATGAAGGAACGGACATAAAGCTTGACGAGATGAGCAACGATAATATAAGCGAAGAATACGCCCTGCGCTATAAAATAGCCGATGGCAAGCTTACGGTGCGTTTCTGCAAAAAGCATACATGGTACGGCGTGGACGCAGCCATGCTCAATCTGGACGAAATAATAAAGCCGAAGGAGCTTGTTGTAAGCGTGCCGCGGGCCATGCTGGAGTCAGGTGAGATGGATATACAGCTTGACGGCGTATCCAATGATGCGTATATTTCAAGCGCCAGGCTTGGTGAGTTGGACGCAAACAGCATATCGGGTGATATAGATATTGAGAACATTACCGCAAAGGAAATAGAGCTGGACACCGTATCAGGACTTATCAATGCAAACGACTGCACGGCTGACACGATAAAGGTTGTGTCTGTATCTGGAGAGATGACCATAGACGGCGGCTATGGCAATGCCAAACTTAATTCTACCTCCGGTGGAGTATGGTTCACGGACGAAAGCGACGGAATAAAGGAGCTTAAAATCGGCACGGTTTCCGGCGATGTCACAATGCAGCTACCACAAGGTGCCGGATTTAATATGATGGTATCGACCGTATCGGGCGATGTGAGCAGCGTATTCGGGCTGACCAAAAACGGTTCAAACTATGTTTATGGCGATGCATCTGCGGACTTTGACATAGATACCGTTTCCGGCGATATAACGATTCAGGAGAGGTAAAAATCGCACACCGCACCACTATTTTCCTGCGAATGAAATTTAGGTGTTGCATTAGGCGCGGATTTGTTGTAGAATATATCTCGCGCCGGGGATGTAGCCCAGCTGGTTAGAGCGCTTCGCTCACATCGAAGAGGTCGGGGGTTCGAGCCCCTCCATCCCCACCAAACAGAAAAGCCTATGCACAGCATGGGCTTTTTCTGTCACTATAGAAGCGAAAATCCGAAAGCTATATTGTTATAATGCCGCAGGCATAGCCAAGCTTTTCCGGGTGAGTGAGTGCCAGCATTTGCAGGGAGGTCGCTTTTGCGGCAATCTCCTTTCTTGTTCCGTTAGCAAAAAGAAACTCTTTTGCCTGCGCCGAATCAGAGCAATCCCCGATAATGCGGAAACTACCGGCGAACTGTCTGATATTTGAATTGCCGGAGAGATACATCTGCATGGGCGGATACAGCATCCAGCTATAACACAGGAACGCTTTATATTGCTCTTTCGGAAAATATTCCGCGAAAAATTCTTTTGCCATTTTGAAAGAGAGATTGACCGATTCGGGGCGCAAATCTGCGCCTTGCTGAATATGGCAATTCAATACGGGAGAACCTGCGGGCAAAGCTTTTTTCTGTTCTGCCGTAAAGCTCATATACGGTTCGCCGATTGTTTCTTCATCCAAATAAATCATCTTAAACGGCTGGAACTGCAGGGAGCCTACTTTGAATATGGCAACATTCATAATGTGGCGAAACCATATCACATCCTCTTTTGATATGCCTGCCTTGCCTGCTTTTTTGTAATACAGGGCTGCCCGCAGGGAAACATCTCCGAATGTATCAAATATAACTTGGTCAGGGATTCTCGCCTTCTTGTATTCGCCATATTTGCGTATCAGAAGATATGTAACGACAGATAAACGGGTAAGCGGCATACGTTTGCACAGCGGAAAGTCAAAGCTGTCCGACTGATATGCGGTTTTTGCAAGCTCATCAATAAGCTTTTCATCCCTTCGGATTTTCCATAAGACATCTTGCTTAACCCGATTGGTGTAATGCAGTTCCGAGATTATTTTTTCTAAAGTCATGCAGCTCTCCTATAAAGTATAATATTACCCATGCCAAATGGCTTATGGATTCATTTTACAGCATTATATAATACAAAGCAAACTATTTTCGATATTAAGCAAAGTGAAAGGATTATCTTTATTTATCAAATTCAGCCCTTCAGGCGGAGCGGTATTATCGGAATAACGCAGGCGAACAAGGCGGCAATTCAACATAATGCTGATGGATAATAACAAAAGCGCAGTCGGCTTATCGGCTGCGCTTTTGCAAAGCTTGGGTTTTACTTTATCTTTACGCCATATATCTTCTGGCCGCGGGTGCCGACCACAACGGTGTTTTCAAACACGGCGGGGGAGGCCTCTATATTGGAACCGAGCGGGAACTCGTAAAGTATGGTTCCTGTCTGCCCGTCAACAAGGTGCATATAGCCGGAGGAGTTGCACTGTATTAAATATCCGTTGCCGTTCTGGTCATATACCACAACGGGGCTTGACCACGGATAACCCGCGAAGTTGCATTCCCATACAACGTGACCGTCGGTCTTAGAGAAGGCGACAAGCTTGCCGCGGTGGCCGTCCGTCATGGCTACGGGAGCGAATACAAGCTCGCTCAGGCTGCCCTTGCCTATTGCGAAGGAGCCCTGTACGCCGCCGGATACGCCGGATACGGTCTGGCAGGAATAATCCGTGTTCTTCCAAACTATGCGGCCCGTTTCGGCATCCAGCTTCCATATGGGTATGGACGCCTTTGCATTCGTATCCGCGCGCCAGCCGCCATGGAAGGAGGTGGAGCAGTATACGTAAGGATGCCCGTTTTCAAGCTCCAGCACGGCTGTGCAGTTTGTGTCGTCCAGCACGTCCTGAACCCACACCAGTTCAAGTGTATTCAGGTTTATGCACATCATGTGGCCGCCGTTATCGCTTACGATAAGGTGTTCGCGCCAGATTATCGCGCTGTCCTCCATGCCGAACCACCAGCCCTTTGAACCGTCCACCGTGGCGGTGCTGTTGTTGCGTGAGCCCTTATAGCGCCACTTTACAACTTCGGGAGCTACGGATATCGTGCCGGCGTTTACATCATAATTAGTGTTAAGCTTTATCATGTACAGTATGCCGTTTTCGCCGGGGTAAATGAGCGTATCAGTCTCGGTGTCAACAAGGGCAGAACTGTCAAAATATGAAAGTTTACCCCTCAGGCTGAAGCCATCCTTGCTTCCGAATTCATACAGTACTTTGCCGTCTATAAGGCTGATTATGGATGCATGGGAAGAACCCTCGCCGTAGTCCTTACTGTCGTCGCCGGAGCCGAGATACATCAGCGGATAGCCGCGCGGGTCGAGCGCGCCCGCACCCTTGAATGGATAGCGGCCCATGTTGATGGGGTCGCGCGTGCGTTCGCCTGTGTCAAGGTCAAGGAAGTAAATATGACCATCCATAGTGGCGTATATTACCTCAACAAGATCGGCCTTGTTCTTGGCGGAATCGTAAAGATTCATTATGCGCTTGGTTTCTTCGGGCCAGCGGACGATGAGCGGCTGTCCGGTCCAGCCGGAGCCTGTCCATGCGCCGGAACCGTAGACCTTTGGCACGCTGCCGGTGTTCACTATCCATGCGTTGGCGTCGTCCAGCGTTTTTTCAACTATGGTAGCCGTGCCGTAGGCGGGATTGTCGCGGAAATTGTTGCCGCGGAAGGTGATAATACCTTCAAGTTCGGTATAATCCTTGCCTTCGCCAAAGTCTATGGTCTGCTCCCGCTGATAGCTTGAAACTATCTCGCCATTGACCTCTATGGCTGTTTCCATGCCGAAATCGCTCGGCCGCGTGCCTTCTATTGCATACGGGCTGAACTCCGGCAGGGGAGTGGGGGTAGGCTCGGGCGTTTCGGTGGGCTCGGGTTCGGGCGCTTCGGTAGGCTCTGGCGTTTTGTTGAATATGGAATCGATCAGCCCGGGCTTCTGCGTTTCACCGGGAACAACATTGCCATTATCGCTTCCCGAATTGCTCAGCACAAGTATGCCAAGCGTGAGCGCTATTATGAACAATACCAGTATTATCACGAACTTTGCCGTGATCCTGCGCCTTCTGCGGCGGCGTGTTTTCATGCGTAAACAATACCTTTCTGCTTATTTATATAAAGTATTCTTTCCAGTATTATACTCCGCAACACGCTTATCATCAAGCCTGAGCAATTTTACCAATCTGTAAACATTTGCTTTCGCGCGGCAGGACACAATTAATCCAAAATGTAACACAATATTGATACGCGCTGCGCGTTTATTGTACATAATCTGTCGGTATAATAAGGCCATAAAAAGAAAACGACCACGAGTTCCCGCGGGAACGGGAACGAAAGGAGGAAATAATATGGAAAACAACTGGAAATGGTATGAACAGCAAAACCCGCAGCAGAACGCCCGGCAGAGCGAACAGCCGCAGCAGCAGAGCCAGCCGAACTACGGCCAATATAATTACAGCACTAATGCAAGCCGGGGCTACAATACCTACGGCGCAGGCAACGGCAACGGCGGCAGCGGAAACGGCAGTAAGCCGAAAAAGTTTGTTACGATGACGCAGATGATAGTTACCGTGATAGTGGCGGCGCTGCTGTTCACTGGTGCCGGACTGGCGATAGGCCGCGGCATAAGCGCAAACAATGAGCCCACCCAGCAGGAGGTGCTCAACAACGCGACCAAAGCGCCAGAGCAGAACAACACGGCTAACACGCCTGCAGCAACGCAGGACCCTGCTACGCAGCCCAGCAGCGGCATTAAGACGAATGACAGCCGCGCCGAGGGCGACGGCAGCACGAGCGTTGTGCAGAGCAGCATGAGCAGCGTTGTGAGCATAGATATAGAGGCCGAGGTTTCCACCGGACGTTACTGGTATTCCAATGGCGAAACGGAAAGCGAAACGGTCGGCAGCGGCAGCGGCGTGATACTCACGTCCGATGGCTACATCGTTACCAATAACCACGTTGTGTCCGGCGCGGATAAGATAAAGGTATACCTGCAGGACGGCACGGAATACGAAGCGCAGCTTATCGGCGCGGACAGCTATACTGATCTTGCCGTGATAAAGATAGATGCCGAGAATCTGCCCGCCGCAACGGTAGGCTCCAGCAGCACACTTATGGTGGGTGATACGGTATACGCAATAGGCAACCCTCTTGGCGTGCTTGCCACCAGCGTATCCAAGGGCATTGTGAGCGGCCTTGACAGGGAAGTTACAATTGACGGTCAGCAGATGACGCTTATGCAGGTGAACGCCAGCGTAAACCCCGGCAACAGCGGCGGCGGCCTGTTCAATGCGGACGGCGAACTGGTTGGCATAGTCAATTCAAAGGCCAGCGGCGAAAACGTTGAAGGCATAGGCTTCGCCATTCCTATGGACACGGCTAAGAGCGTTATAACCGACCTGATGGATCGCGGCTTTGTTACCGGCAGACCGTATCTTGGCATAGTGATGCAGAACGTGGCCTTTACCACCGGCAACCGCGGGTTCTTCGGCAGCAGCTATACTACCCACCCGCAGATATACTCCATCGAATCCGGCAGCGCGGCTGAAAAGGCCGGCCTGAAGGTGAACGATATCATTCTTGCATTCGGCGGAGAACAGATAACGAGCTCTTCCGAAATTTCCGCCCTGCTTTACGGATATAATGTGGGCGATACGGTAACAATAACCGTACAGCGCGGCAGCGAGCAGATAGACGTTGACGTTACGCTGGGCGAAAGGCAGAGCTGATAAGCCCTTACGCCGAAACAAACTTTGGTCATGACGGGCACTCCGTTTTGACATACCCCCCATCCATAGAAGGGCGCCGCAGAAATGCGGCGCTCTTCGTTTTATGCATAAAACCGATGTATAATCCTAAAATATGCAATTTCGGCTTGACGAAGCGTCAAATATTATATAAAATATATCTATGCAATCAGTCTGCTTTTGCGGTGTATGACAACATCGGTCGATATATTCTAAAAAATTAAAGAGAGTTAGGAAGGCATTATGGAATTTGCAAGAATAGCGCAGGAGCTTCAGCCGCGCTCCATAGCGGCACGGGATTGGGTGTTTCAGGTGATACGCACGGCAATAATCCGCGGCGTTCTGCCGGGCGGCATGCCGCTTAGGCAGGACGAAATATCAACAACGCTAAACGTGAGCCATATTCCCGTAAGGGAAGCGCTAAGGCAGCTTGAGGCGCAGGGCTTGGTTCGCATATACCCCAACCGCGGCGCGGTGGTAACAAAGCTGTGCGCAAGCGAGCTTGCGAACGTTATGGATACGCGCATAATGCTTGAAACCGGCACGCTTGGCGCGGCGATACCGCTGATGACGGACGAAACAATACGCAAGGCCAGGCAGTATCTTGATGAATTCAATGAAGAGCAGAACATGGAGTATCTTGATTCCATCAATCTTAAGCTGCACTTTGCCTTGTATGAACCCAGCGGCAACAAGGTTGCCATAGGGCTGATAGATCAGTTCCATGCCAACGTGGACAGATATCTGCACCCGTTTTATACCAAGGCGGACATGCCCCGCGTGAAAAACATAGCCGAGCACCGCGCGCTGATAGACGCATGCGAAGCAAAGGACACCGTGCTTGCCAAGGCTATACTTAGAACGCATCTTGAAAGCACTAAGCGGGCGCTGCTCAAGTCCCCGCTGCTGGCGAAGGAGTAAAACGCCTGTTGAATACTAAAAAAGAAAACGACATACTGGAAGCAACGCTTTCGATAGCCGAGAACGGATATGCTGAGGCGTATCGCTTTTTAGCCGGTGCGTATGAAAATGATGCCGAGAGCTTAGGTCCGCAGGCGCTGTATTTCCTTGCCTGTTTGGCGGGCGGAGCCGGTATGCCCCAAAAAGCCTTGGCATGGATAAGAAAAGCGGTTGCCGATAACGGATGGTGGTATCGGCCGGAGGTGCTGGAGGACGATGACCTTGAGCTGCTTAAAGATAACGCTGAGTTTATTGCGCTTAAAGCCGTTTCCGGTGGGCGATATGTAGACGCAGCGGCTAAGACCAAAGAAGTGTTTTCGTGGGAACGGAAGAAGGCAGACAAACTGTTCCTTGCCGTCCATGGCAACACACAAAATGGACAAACGGCGCGAAATGATTGGGAAACGCTGCTTGGCGGGAACAGCCAATGGCAGATAGAAACGATACAAAGCGCGGAGCCGGACGGATACGGAACGTATCGGTGGAGCTATGACATGGTGTCATATCAGTCCGTAGCAAGGGCGCTCAAAAGAATACAAAGCGAAGGTTATGGGCAAATAGTCTGCGGCGGCTTTTCAGCGGGGTGCGATATGCTGCTGCGCACGGTGCTTTTCACGCCCGCGCGCTGCGACATGCTGATTCTGCAAAGCCCATGGATACCGCTATTGCATGAAAATGCCAGGCAGTTGATCGATGCTATCGGTCAAAAGGGAATCGCTCTGAATATCTTTTGCGGTTCGGAAGATGCCGACTGCCTTCCCATGGCGGAGCAGCTATATGCATTGGCCGCTAAAAATGGCCTGAATGTGCGGTTTGATATTCAAAAAGGCATCCGGCATCAGTTTCCATATGGTCCGTCAGCATTGATGGACCTGCTGCGGGGGATGTGAAATCACCTGTTTTAGCTTGCATTTAATCGCATTTTGCGGTATGCTGACTGAGAAAGGTGAGTTTGCCAATATGCTCCTAGTGCAACTACTGGGAGCTGTTTTTTAGGTGGCAGTATATATACTGGAAGAAACAAAAGTGGATAATGGGAGGTATGGATAAATGGTTGTCGTGGTAATTGTTGCAATATTGATTATAGTTTCTGTTGTTGTAGCAGGGAGTAGGTATTCTGAGCTAGAAAAGGAGGTATTCAAAGAGCTGGGTATTTCGAGCTGGAAAATTTATCCGGAAATTGATGCTTGTGTTACAGTAAAGAGTCGTCAGGCATTAGAGAATTATGATGATATAAAGTTCTTTAAAGAACACAAAGAAAAGCTTATAGAAGCAGAAAATATAATTCTTAGAAAAACCGAAATGTCAGAAAAGTTGAAGGCATTCATAGAGAATAATGAGTATAGAGAGCGTACATTGTATAATCGTATTGAAACGAACATTGATAATATATTGAAAGAGGAAATTGCCTATAGAATCCGTGTCAGCTATATTTCATCCGCAGGGAACAATCTTGGACAAAAAGAGATATTGGTAGATAAGGATGATATTGACGAATTAAAAAATAATCCGTCTCTGCTTATGGGCAAAGGAGAATACAACAAATACTTGAAAGAACAGCAAAAGGAAGCCTTGAACCAAAAGCAACATGATTACTATGAAAAAGTAAATAGTATTATTGAGTATGCAAACAAAAACAAGGATGCTTTGATTATCAAAGGTAGTCAAGGAAAACTAGATAATTTGATTGCTAAATTGTTTGATAAAACAGTCAACAGCATCAAGAAAATTAAAACTATCGATAGCGAGGAATGGGGAATAATTGGTAGTTTTATCGCTCAAATTGATGATGGAGTGAAGGAAATCATAAGCGAGAATGATAAGATACTTGCTTATTATGAGTCTCCTGATTTCTTAAAGGTGAAGGAAACTTGCGATGTTCTGATGAGCACGCAAAGGGAATTTAACGAATATATTAGTGAAAAGGTGGAGTCTATATCTACTCTATTTGGAACGAGGGTTGTTCGCAATGAAACAGTAATAGACGATGATTACGGTTATATCCGTCCATATAAAAAGACAATCACGCCGTTTACGGCCGAGGTGTCGGCAACAGTATTTGCTAGTGCAGAAAATAATCCTCTAGAGTATGTAGTCAAGTACTTCTATCCTAACAAAAAAATGTATCCTGAACAGATTAGGAAGTTGCAGTTGCTTGTGGAAGAGCTTGAAACGTTGAAAGACGCAAAACAGATTATCGAAAACTATAAAAAAGAATACCAGCAGTATATTGTAGATGTGCCCGAATTCGTTATGAAAAATGACGAGGATGGTTTCTACTCAAGGTTGGGATTCGCAAACATTGACGAAGGTGTTTTGACAGTAGAATACAAATTTGTATATACATCAAATGGTGGCATGGCACAGCGTTCTTTTACAGTACCAATGACGGAGGAAACGGTCATAGAGCTTGTAAATACGCTTGAAAGTAAGCTTGCAATGAGTGCATTAGCAAAAGAACAAAGAGCTCTAATGACAAAGAAACTGCGTGAATATATCAAAAAGAGGGACAACTATACTTGCTGTACCTGTGGAAATTCAACGCATGCCGAGCCGAATCTTTTGTTAGAGATTGACCATATAATCCCAGTAGCAAAGGGTGGGCTTACAGAGGAAAGCAATCTTCAAACCTTATGCTGGAAGTGCAATAGATCGAAGAGCGATAAGGTCTTATAAAAAGCATTTAAGAAATAGCTGCCATATAAAAGGGTGCGTTTAGGTTTCGCGTAAACGCGCCCTTACTTGTGTGTACAAAGTAAAAAGCACTTCGTAAAAGAAGTGCTTCTCAGTGGTTGCGGGGGAAGGACTTGAACCTACGACCTCCGGGTTATGAGCCCGACGAGCTACCGACTGCTCTACCCCGCGACGTTATCTTTGCTGCAAAACATATATTAGCATAAGACAGCTGTGGTGTCAAGCTTTTTAGCGAATATTTTTTTGCTGCGCTGCAAACACTTGGCATTATATACGGAGGTATAGTGGATGCTTGTATTGTTTTGCAGGGTTATAATACTCTATTTTCTTGTGTTTTTTGTTATCCGGCTTACCGGTAAGCGGCAGATAAGCGAGCTGCAGCCGTTTGATCTTTGCATAACGCTGCTTATTGCGGACATGGCCAGCGTGGCTGCCACCAATACCGGCGTCCCGCTGCTGTACGGCATAGTGCCGATTGTTACGCTGTTTTTGGTGCAGCAGCTTATATCGTTCCTTTCTCTTAAAAGCGAAAGCATACGCAAGGCCGTGTGCGGTCAGCCGTTGCTGCTGATTTCGCGCGGGGTCGTGCAGGAAAAGGCGCTTAAAAGCGCGCGCTATACCATTACCGACCTTACGGAGCAGCTTAGGGGCAAGGACGTTTTTACTTTAAGCAACGTTGAGTACGCCATACTTGAAACCAACGGCGAGCTCTCCGTTTTGCTGAAAGGGCCTATGCAGCAGCCGACTTATCGGGACTTTGCAATGCCGTCGCCTGATGCCGCGCCCGCGCTTATGCTCATTCAGGACGGGGCCATGCATCCGGACACGCTTGCGCGCGCAGGACGGGACGAAGCATGGCTCAATAAACAGCTTGCCAAGGTCGGCTGCGGCGATGTGCGCTCGGTGTTCTTCGCATTTCTTGCATCTGATGGCGTGCTGCACGTACAGCTTCGCTCCGAAGCCGGTGGCAGGCATTATTTTATAGACACCAATGCAAAGGGGGACGGCAAGTGAGATACAGAATATTTACATGGGCGGACATAACGGCATGCATAATAGTGATAGCGCTGCTGCTTTTCGTATTTATATATCCGTATTGCCTGAGCAGGGATTATTATGAACTGTTTTATGATAAACAGCAGCGCGTGCTTGAATGCACCCGCGAAGAAAACTGGGGAGAGGCGCAAAAGCTGATGGATGCCATGGCAGCGGACTTTTATGTCAAGCGGGACTCAATGCGCTTTTTTTACGACCATGAGGACATAGATGAAATAGAGGGGTATATACTTTCCGCGCAGGAGTTGATACTGCGCGAGGAAAGCGAACAGTCCGCATCCGAACTTATGCACGCGCTTATAGTTGCCGATTTCCTTAGGGGAATACAAAGCTTCGATATGCCGAATTTGTTTTGAAGAGAGAAGCGGCTTATGCATCAAGCCGCTTCTTTTAATTATATTATGCTTCCGCCATTTCCGTTTTCTTTGCCTTTTTTTCGGTATATACGAAATAGATAAGGCATAGGGCTATTTGTATCACTGTGGAGGCAGGAGTGGCAAGGCCGATATAGAACAGCGATATGCCCGGTATGCGGCTCATGAAATACGAAAACGGTATGCGCACAAGGAATGCGCCCGCTATACCCTGCACCATTGTGAACGTGGTGCGGCCGCAGCCGCTGTAATATCCGCAGAAGCAGAAAAGGAACGCAGTAAGTATGCAGTCTATGCTATATGCCTTAAGATAGTCGCTCGCCATTCGGATAACCTCTTGGTCATTTGAGAATATCCCCGCCAAAGCTTCGCCGTGGAAAAACGAAAGGTAGCCCATTACCGCGCCCGCGGCAAGGCTTGTAAGTATGCCGTATTTCAGCGCAAGCTTAGCCCTGTCGCTCCGCTTTGCGCCTATGTTCTGCGCCACGAATGCGGATAGGGACTGCATGTATGCCGAGGCCACCAGCATAAGGAAGCCGCATATTTTTTCCGCCACGCCTACGCCTGCACTTTGCGTAAGACCAAGGGAATTGACTATTGCGAATATAACAAGGAAGGAAAGGCTCACCAGCAGCTCCTGCAGCGCTACCGGCGCGCCTAACTTGAACAGCTGCAGCGCTATGTCCTTTTCTATGCGAATATCCGCACGGGAAAATGCAAACGGCATCGCCCTGCGCGATATTATTATAAACGAAAGCACAACGCTTACCGCCTGCGCAAGCACGGTTGCGTATGCCGCGCCGTCCGCGCCCATTTTGAATACCGCTACAAGCAGCAGATCGCCGAATATATTGACAACGCATGCTATCGCAACGGTTATCAGCGGCATCTTTGAATCCCCCATGCCGCGGAATATGCTGCCGAGAAGGTTGAAAGCTATTATGAATATAGTTCCTGCCGAGCATATGCGCACATATGAAACGGTTTGGCTGAACGCTTCCTCCGGCGCCTGCATAAGGGCGGATATTTCGGGGGTGAATGCAACGAATACAACCGTGCATACAGCCGCGATTATTGCAAAAAGCGCAACGCCCGTGCCTATTACCTTGCCGCCGAGTTCGCTTTTGCCTTCGCCTATCTTTTGACCAAGCAGTATGGTAATGCCTATTGAAAAGCTTGTAAGCACAAAAGTAAGGCTCTGCATTATCTGGCTGCCTGTGGCAACGCCCGAAACATCGGCCGTGGTTGCGAATTTGCCGACCACCAGCAGATCCACCGCGCCATACATGGCCTGCAAAAACAGCGCCAGAAATACGGGATATGCAAATTTAAGCAGCGGGCCTAAAATTTTGCCCTTTGTAAAGTCGTGCAGCGATTCCATTTATCTATCCTCATTTGTTAAGCAGCCGCGCTATTGCCGTGCGCTTCACCTTCATTGCTCCCTTTGGGCAGAATTCCTGGCAGCAGAAGCAGCGTATGCATTTTTTGCGGTCTATGCTCGGCAGCTTATTCTTCATTGTTATGGCTTTGGCCGGGCAAAGCTTTGCACACAGGCCGCAGCCTATGCATTCGCTCTTTACGGCGGCGGGCTTGGAGGCCATAACCATCTTCATAAATGCCCGCGTAACGCCGCGTGTGTTCCTTACCGAGGTTATATCGTGCCGCGGCGTAAGCTCGCAGTCCTTTATTATAAATCGGTCGGCATCGCCGTAAAGCGATACCTTATCAAGCGAATCGCGGCTTAAACCGCGCTCTACCGCCGCGGCTATTGTGGGAACGTCCTTCGGCTCAACGCCTATAAGCCTTGCCCCTACAAGGTCTGCATCGTATGCCGTGTGCGCGGCTATAAGCGCGCCGCATTCGCGCGGGCGGCCCGCCGTTGGGCCGTTGCCGTCCATTGCCGTTACCGCATCTATAAGCGCAAGGATGGGGTGGTTATATTCGTATATGTCCACCAGCATATTTGAAAAGTCCGCGTGATTCGGGAAGCGGTAGTGGTATTCAAGCTTTACCGTACCTGGAATGGTACCGTAAAGGTTCTTTACCGCACCCGTCATGCCCATCATGCCGTGGGTTTTAAGCTTGGCGAACGTTATAAGCACGTCCACATCATCGAGCCAGCCCGTATAGTGAAAGCTTTTGAGCACCTTAGCGTCCGCAAAATGCCCTTCCTTTGAAGAGAAATCATCGTTCAGCTTTGCTCCCGCTTCGGCTGCAAGCGTCATGCCCGTTGCGGAATAGGAATGGTTCAGCGCCGCGGCAGTATATATCCCGCCCGGGCTTTCGCCTATCGTTACCTGCGCGCCGCGTTCAATAAGCATTTTTGTAAGCTCCGCTACCATTACCGGATGCGTACATACGGCAAACTCAGGCGTTTTGGCAGCGGCAAGGTTTGGCTTTATACCAACCTTCATGCCACTCCTTACCCAATCAAGCCCACCTATTGCATCAAGCGCTTCTGTCAGGGCCGCGCGCACATGCGCCTCGTTGTAATCCGGGCAGGGTACTATTGCCGCATCGTAAACGGTGTTGCTCATTTATAATGTGTCCCTTTCTTATAAGTAAGGCGGGGAAGTCCCCGCCGTGTATTTTGCTTTAAAAAGTATCAGTTGTTCTTTGCCGCCTGCTTCATACGGATTTCCTTAGAAAGTATGCGCTTGCGCATGCGAATATTCTTGGGCGTAACCTCCACCAATTCATCATCGGCAATGAATTCAAGGCATTGTTCAAGCGACAGTATGGTGGGCGGGGTAAGGCGCAGCGCTTCGTCGCTGCCGGCGGCGCGCATGTTGGTAACGTGCTTCTTTTTGCATACGTTCACAACAATGTCGTCCCCGCGGGAGCATTCGCCCACAACCTCGCCTTCGTATACCGGCACGCCGGGGCCAACGAACAAGCGGCCGCGGTCCTGAGTATTGAAAAGGCCGTAGCTGTTGGTTTCGCCGGTTTCACTGCAAACAAGGCTGCCGCGTTCGCGCTCCTCAATATCTCCCTTATAAAGCTCGTAGCCGTGGAATATATGGCTCATAACGCCGTTGCCGCGCGTATCGGTAAGCAGTTCGCTGCGGTATCCCATAAGGCTGCGGGCAGGTATGTTGAAAAGGAGCCTTGTGCTGCCCTCGTTTTCGGTATGCATATCAACAAGTTCCGCCTTGCGCGAACCAAGCTTTTCCATAACGCTGCCAACGTATTCGCTCGGCACGTCGACAGTCAATTCTTCGATAGGCTCAAGCGTGTGCCCCTGCTCGTCCTGCTTCAATATCACCTTGGGGCGGGATACTGCAAATTCATAATCCTGCCTGCGCATCTGCTCTATCAGTATGGAAAGGTGCAGCTCGCCGCGGCCGGATACCTTGAACGTATCAGTCGTGCCGGTTTCCTCAACGCGCATGGAAACATTGGTTTCAACTTCTTTCATCAGCCTGTCGCGCAGGTTGCGGCTGGTAACGTATTTGCCCTCCTTGCCTGCAAAGGGGCTATCGTTTACCATGAACATCATGGATACGGTGGGTTCATCTATATGCACGAAAGGCATCGGCTCAACGCATTCGGGCGCGCAGGCGGTCTCGCCTATAGAAAGATCCGCAATGCCCGCAACGGCTACTATATCGCCCGCGTAAGCTTCCTCAACCTCAACGCGCTTCAATCCTTCGTAGCGGTAAAGCCTGCTCAGCTTGACCGTGCGCACGGCGTTTGCCGTGCCGCCGCACATGGTGACCATCTGGTTGCGGCGGGCAATACCGCGCTCCATGCGGCCTATGCCTATGCGGCCCACATAGTCGTCGTAATCTATGGTGGAGAACAATATCTGCAGCGGGGCTTCCGTGTCGCACGCAGGGGCGGGAATGGCGCTTATTATCGTATCGAACACGGCCTGCATGTCCGTGCCGAGTTCGTCCGGCTCCATGCCGGCTATGCCTTCCTTGGCGCTTGCATAAACAACGGGGAAGTCAAGCTGCTCCGCCGTTGCGCCAAGCTCCATGAACAGCTCCAGCGTCTCGTCCACAACCTCCATCGGCCTTGCGCCGGGGCGGTCTATCTTGTTTACAACAACAACGGGAACCTTGTTCAGCTCCAGCGCCTTCCTCAGCACGAAGCGGGTCTGCGGCATGCAGCCTTCAAATGCGTCAACCAGCAGCAGCACGCCGTCAACCATTTGCAGTATGCGCTCAACCTCTCCGCCAAAGTCCGCATGGCCCGGCGTATCTATTATGTTTATTCTGTAATTCTTGTACTTTATTGCGGTATTTTTGCTGAGTATGGTTATGCCGCGCTCCCGCTCCAGGTCGCCGGAGTCCATCACGCGCTCCTGCACCTGCTCGTTCGCCCTGAATACGCCGCTTTGACGAAGCAGGCAGTCCACCAGCGTGGTCTTGCCGTGGTCAACGTGGGCAATTATGGCAACGTTACGGATATTTTCCTTCTGCATATATTCTAAGCACTCCTTCCGGTTAAAACCGTTTCAAAAACCGCTATATTATACACCATGCGCATGTTACGACGCAACGTTTTTTCATATGTTTTTGCCGCTTTTTGCTATGCGTACCGCGCTGCGCGTTGCCGCGACCATAAGTATTATGGATGCAAGCACTATATACAGGGCGGTGCTTTCCGTGAATATATGCTCCATTACATAGCCGCCCATAAGGTTGAAGCATATGTGCACCGCAATGCCCGCAAAAAGCGAACCCGTGCTTTCAACTATCGCCGCCAGCACAAGCCCCATGACGAACGCATATGCAACCCATAATATCTGCCCATGCAGCGCGCCGAAAACAGCCGCCTGCAATATTGCCGCAACCCATGCGGGCATGGCGCGCTTGAGCCGCGTGTATACAAGTCCGCGAAACACGGTCTCCTCGGCTATGGGTGCGAATATAACGGTGGAGAGCATCGGTATAAGCCCCGCGGAATCTATCATGGAGGCGCTCTGGTTATATTCCTCCCAAACCTCCTCACTTATCGGCAGAATGCCCAAAGCAAAAGTTATCAGCACCGCGAAGCACATGCCAATTATGCTAAGCGGCACATATGTAAGCGCGGGAATGGGGGAGGCGTTTATTTCACTGAGCAGATTCTTTTTGCGCAGCGCAAAAAACGCGAACAGTACGCCAACCGTGCATATATTTGAAACAAGCGTAATAAGCGTTGCATTGGTGGTAACGCCGTCGTAAAGCACCGTCATTAGCGTATTATAATCTAAGCCGCCGTTAAGGGTCAGTTGTTCAACGGCGTAGCCAATGCCCATTGCAAGCGCAACAATAAAACCTGCAATAAGCTGCATCGCCGCGAACAGCAGCGTGTAGCATATGGCCTTGCCAAGGGCAATAAAAACGTTCTTCATGGCTTAAAGCTCCGTTCAAATGAAAGTATTATAAATTATAGCATAATTTGGTGCGTCATGCCAAAAAAGCGTATACATTCCAGCGTATATAATGTATTATATATATGTAAAGATATTGCCAAGAAACGGCATGTTCATTTTATTGAATGGAGAAAAGCATGGAAAATAAAACCCCGCGCAATGATGAGCGCCACCCAAAACACGTCATGATACTGGATCTGAAAAACATATTGGCTATTTTGGCGGTCATATGCTTTGCAGGGTCGCTGTTTATTGATGACAGGCAGTTTTTGCTTAAAGCCGTGGCATACGGCGTGGGCGCGCTTGCATATCTTGGGGAACTTATGGCAATGACGCACATGTTCAAAAAACGTGTAGACGGCCGCGAACTGCTCATGCCTATTCTTTTTGGCGTTATGTACATTATGCTCGGCGTCAGCTACGCAATAGAGCATTATCATCTCTTCGGTTAATCCTGCTGTGCTATTCACAGCATATGTGACAATACTGTAAACAATAAATATATAGAAAAGAATGACGTTTTCTGGTATATTATAGTCAGGCTTTGTACCCACGGAAGGGGGAGTAGAATTGGCTAACAACATTACGCCGGAAATGATAGCGCTGCTCAACAGCGGCAATAAGGCTGAGCTGAGGGCATTTCTTAAGCTATACACGCGCCCGGTATACGAAAGGGCGCTGGCGATAACAAAAAGCGAGGAGGACGCCATCCGCGTTACCAGAAGGGTAACGAGCGAGGTATCTGTACTTGCGCTGAGGGGAAAGCTTGAAGAGGACATAGACGCGCAGCTTATGGCGCTGACGGATGCATGCTGCAGCGAGGATATGTTCTTTGCAAGGCTTGTTGAGGATACGCTTAGGGATTATCCGGAGGAGAAGAACGAGCAGCCCACGCTTTTCGGCAAGGCCGTAAAGCCGAACTGGCCCGCGAAGCAGCCAAGCGTTGTGGAGCGCGGCAGCGCAGCAATAACGGCATCAGCACCGAAGTCCAAAACGGATGGCGAACCGGTCACTGCCGCGGCAAGCGCATATACTGCACCCGCAGCAGAAAGCAGCACGCCAAGGCTTTTTGACGAGGATTTATCGCTGGACTGGGAGAATGAGGACGATATAGAGCCGGAGGATGAGGCGGACAGCAAGCCCAGCGTGCTGATAGTGCTGCTGATATTCCTGCTGGCAATCGTTACGCTTGCGCTGGTGTGGGTGCTGGTGGTCAAGCTTATGTATCTTGGCATATTGCCAAAGGCGGACTTTGGCTTTGCGGAGTGGTTCAACGCGCATCTGTTCAGGCTGTATTAGGCCGCGCGGAAGAGCCGTATACATACATTATTATGAAACGGAGGTAGTGCAGATGGACTTTATGAGCGCATATCTTGCGGGCTGGAGCGTGTTCTCGCTTATGTGCCTTATAATAGGGCTTGGGCTTATGATAGCGGAGATGTTCACGCCGGGGCTTGGCCTTATGGGCACGTTTGGCATAATTGCGCTTATCGCGGCGATCGTGCTCAGCGCGCATTCGCTGCTGGATGCAATATTCACACTCGCCATAATATTCGTGGTGCTGTTCATTGCGGGCTTTATTGTATACCGTTCTTTTACAAAAGGCCGGTTGGCAAATTCAAGCATTGTGCTTAGTGATCGCATAGATTCTGCGTCAACATCGCTTGATAATGCGGAGATACGGGGCATAGTCGGCAAAGAAGGCATTACTACCACGGCGCTAAGGCCAAGCGGCAATGCCGAAATAGACGGCAAGCGGTACGATGTTGTAACGAGCGGCGAATTTATACAAAAGGATACCCGCATAACCGTGGAACGCATAGACGGGCTGAAAATACTGGTCAAAAAGGTGGAGGACGCAAAGGAATAAAATGAAGGTATGCAAAAAATGCGGCACGCTCTATAACGAAAACGAAGGGCCGTGCCCAAAGTGCTATACGGAAGATCTGCTTATAAGCGGGGAAGCCGCCAAGCACGAAATAGATACGGATATGACCCCGGAAGAGGCCGAAAAGGCACGCAAAAAATCATGGATACAGATATTGATAGGCATGCCGCTTTTCATTGGGTTCATATATCTTATATTTCTTTTAATACGGCTTATGAAATAAGCCTATAATAAACAAAAACACAGGAGGAAATCAAAATGCCGGAATTTGTAATCACGATTATAATCGTTATAGCGGGAATTATTTTCCTGTCTATATTCTTCAGCTTTGTGCCGGTGGGCCTGTTCATAAGCGCCCGCGCAAGCGGCGTTAAGGTTGGCATAGGCCAGCTTGCGGCCATGCGCATCCGTAAGGTCACGCCCAGCCGCATAATCAACCCAATGATAAAGGCCACCAAGGCGGGCATGGACGTTCCGCTGAATAAGCTTGAAGCGCACTACCTTGCCGGCGGCAACGTGGATAGGGTTGTAAACGCACTGATAGCCGCCCAGCGCGCGGGCATACCGCTGGACTTTGAGCGTGCCTGCGCAATTGACCTTGCCGGACGCGACGTGCTAAACGCCGTGCAGATGAGCGTTAACCCCAAGGTTATAGAAACCCCCGTAATAGCCGCCATAGCTAAGGACGGCATAGAGCTGCGTGCAAAGGCGCGCGTTACCGTGCGCGCCAATATAGACAGGCTTGTCGGCGGCGCGGGAGAGGAAACCATAATCGCCCGTATCGGCGAAGGTATAGTTACCACCGTAGGCTCTTCCACCAGCCATAAGGACGTGCTTGAAAATCCGGACCTTATATCCCAAACCGTGCTGAATAAGGGCCTTGACGCGGGCACCGCCTTTGAAATACTGTCCATAGACATTGCGGACGTGGACGTTGGCCGCAACGTGGGCGCGCAGCTGCAGATAGACCAGGCGGAAGCCGATAAGCGCATAGCGCAGGCCAAGGCGGAGGAACGCCGCGCAATGGCCGTTGCTCAGGAGCAGGAGAACAAGGCGGAGGTCGCCGGTATGCGCGCCAAGGTAATAGAGGCCGAGGCTGAGGTTCCCAAGGCCATAGCCGCCGCCTTCCGCGACGGTAAGCTGGGCGTGATGGATTATTACAACATGCAGAATGTTATAAGCGACACCAAGATGCGCGAATCCATAGCCGGCGGAGCAGCCACCCCCGCAAAACACGAATAAGCCGGAAAGCTTGTACCCCAACGGAAAGGAGGGATAGGCCGTGTCGGGCATATTTGTACTGATAGCGATAGCATGGGTGGTATATGCTGCGATTGCCAAAAAGGCGAATGCTCAGCAGCAGGCGCAGCGCCAGCGTAAGCTGAACGAAAACGTGGCGGAAGCCGAGGCCGAAACATCATCGCTCCATGCCAAAACGCAGGCTGCGGCGCCGAGAGTTGCGCCCACCGTTGGCGTAAGCCAAAACGGCGCATGGACGTGCGGCTGCGGATACAGGAACACTGCAAACAGCAAATTCTGCCGCCAATGCGGCGCGGCACGCGCGCAGAGCGGAAGCATGAACTATGCTTCGAGCGAAGGCAGATCGACCGAAGGCGGGGGAGGACTGAAAAGGCCGCCGCTTACGCGGGAAACAATGCCCAAACCTTCGCTTAACCATGTCGTGAAGCCCATGACGGAATCGCACCACAGCCATACGGAAGCGAGCATATCCGGCAGGGAAGCAAAGTGCGAGGAACGCTATACCGAAGCCGAGGATGCATATTCCGGCGCGGAGCAGCGTGCGGCTTATGCCGTGGACATGGGCGACCGCGAAAAGATAATACAGGGCATACTGTATAGTGAAATACTATCCAAGCCAAAGGCGCTGAGAAAATAGCATAACGAAACAGAAAGGGACTGCGTTCAAAACTGATGCAGTCCCTTTTTCTATAACAATTTTCTTAACCGTTGCAATATCGCGTTTTCAAGGCGCGATACCTGTACCTGCGATATCCCGAGCGACTTTGCCACCTGCGTCTGCGTTTGGTCCGAAAAATAGCGCAGGGTTATTATCGTCCGCTCCCTTGCTGAAAGTGTATTAAGCAGTTCCTTCAGCGCAACGCGGTCCGTTGCGCTGTCCAGCTCCCTGCACGCGCCGCCAACGGTATCCAGTAGCATTGCGTCGCTTTCCGCGCCGTATGCGGGTTCGTATATGGATGCATACGGTCGCGCCGCCTCAAGCGCTTCGGCTACGTCCTCCGCGTCCACGCCAAGCTCGGCTGCGATTTCGGCAACGCTCGGTTCGCGTGCGTGAGTATCTATCAGCTTTTCGCGTACGGCTGCGGCCCGCGCTGCCAGTTCCTTGAGCGACCGGCTGACCTTAATCATGCCGTCGTCGCGCAAAAAGCGCTTTATTTCGCCCGCTATCATTGGCACGGCATATGTTGAAAATCTTACGTCGTAACTGAGATCGAAGCGCGCAATGGCCTTTATTAGTCCCATGCAGCCTATTTGGTAAAGGTCGTCGTATTCTATGGCGCGGTTCATGAACCGCTTTGCAACGCTTTTTACAAGCGGCGCGTTCGTTGTGACCAGCTGCTCCTTTGCCTGCTCGTCTCCCTGCTGCGCGCGGCTTATAAGCGTACGCGTCAATGCGGAGGAAAACTGCCCGTTTGTGTTTATCTGCCGCTCATCCATCGGCCCTCACCAGGCCTATTCTTTTTGTCATGGTCACCTTAGTGCCTTCCCCGGGCGTGCTTTTCACGTCCACGCTGTCCATAAACGCCTGCATAACGCAAAAGCCCATCCCGCTGCGCTCAAGATCGGGCGCGCTGGTGAAAAACGGCTGCATGGCCTGCTCTATGTCCGCTATGCCGCGGCCCTTATCGGTAATGGTCGCGGTGAATACGTCGCCGTCTATGCTGCAATCCATGCGCACAGTGCCGCCTTTTTGCGAATAGCCGTGTATTATGGCGTTCGTCACGGCCTCGCTTATCGCCGTGCGAACGTCCGTCAGCTCCTCTATTGTTGGGTCAAGCTGCACCATGAACGCTGCTGCCACGCTCCGTGCAAAGGCCTCGTTGCGCGAAAGCGCAGGAAAAGTTATGCTCATTTCGTTGCTTACCATCGTTCTCTCCCCCTATATATCCATGTGCTCTGCCAGCGTGTATATGCCGGCCATACGCAGTATGCGGTCTATGGCGCGGTTGGCGCCGCCTATAAGCACCCGACCGCCCCTCCCGGCAATAACCCTGTACCGGCCCAGTATCACGCCCAGGCCGGAGCTGTCCATAAACGTAAGCCCTCTCAGGTCTATCCTCAGTTCGCGTATCCTTTCATCCGTCAGCAGCGCGTCCAACTGTGCGCGTGCCTGCGCGGCGCTGTGGTGATCCAGTTCGCCCTTTATGCGCGCGGTCAGTCTGTCTCCCGCCGCTTCAATCTCCATCTGCATGGCGCTTCCTCCTTTGCGTATATCGTTCGCTTGTCGCGCGGTTTGGTTTTCTATAAACGGCGCGTTTATTCCTGCATATTATTCCCACTTGTTTTGTCGTATATACGCTAATTTTGTAAAATAATTATTTTCTTTCCGCACGGATGCATATTGGTGTATAATTCTCCGCATAGCAAAGGGCAGCTGTTCGCATAATAAAGGCAGCGTTGATATGACTAATTTGTTTATTCGGAAGGTAAGTGCTATGGAAGTGACTGTTTTGGGCCGCTGCGGCCCGTTTCCCGCGCCGGGAGAGGCCTGTTCGGGTTATCTTTTGAAATGCGGCGGCAAGAATATAATGCTGGACTTCGGCAGCGGAGTGTTTTCGCGGCTGTATGGGCTGCTGCCGCAGCTTGAGGTGGACGCCGTGGTGCTCAGCCATCTGCACAGCGACCATATGGCGGATATGCTTATTTTCCGCTATGCGCTGGAGCAGCTCAGCGCGCGCTCGTTGTGCCGCCAGCCGCCCATTCCCGTGATAGCGCCGGCTGAACCGCGGGAGGAGTATAGGCTGCTCAGCGGCAGCGGCGTATTTGATATGACTGCCATAAAGGACGGCGCGAAGTTGAGATACGAAGGGATAACGTTCACGTTTTACCGCATGACGCATCCGGTGGAAAGCTATGCAATAAGCGTTGAATACGGCGGCAAGCGTCTGCTTTATACCGGGGACACGGGAATGCGGCACGACATGGTGGATATTGCGAGCGGGGCGGATATGCTGCTGGCAGACGTGTGCTATCTTAATGAAGAACTTGGCACGCGGCCTATAGCTGCACACCTGAGCGCAGCACAGGCGGGCAATCTTGCCGCCGCGGCAAATGTTGATATGCTGCTGTGCAGCCATCTTTGGGGCGGGCGCACGGATCACAGCGAGCTTATGCGCCAGGTACGCGTGGCATTTCCCAAGGCCGTGCTTGCGGAGGAATTCAAAAGCTACCCTATTTAAGGGTAGCTTATCATAAACAACATATGTTAATAGCGTTCGTAATGCACGTTCTCTTTATGCAGGTCGCCGGCGGTATACGGCGGCTTTTCTTAATTCCTTCCTGCGGCTTTATATACCTGTGCCTGATGCTCAACGTCCGGCAGCGATGCAACGTGGGAAGTGGAGGATGAGAAGTATAAACAGGCATGGCCGTCCATATCGTTTGCCGCAACCGTGTCCTCGCCGTGCGGCTGGCCCTGAAGCGAAGCCGCAACGCTGTTTGCGCCTATTGTAACTATAACCGGCCGCTTTGAATAATTGAATTCGCCGCCGAATGCTTCAAGGTAAATCGCCGTATCTTCCGCCGTGCGGCATTCAACCTCCGCATGGCCTTCGCCGCCGGTGTATACCATCATAAATGTAACGCCTGTGTTGTAGTCCGTTATGGTATAGCCCGAACCCGCGACCAGCATGTCTTTCACTGCGCTCCATTCCATCAGTTCGCCCGTAAGCGTGGCTTGTCCGCTTAGCTGCTTGCCTATGGGTATCTTTGCGGCTATATCTGCACGCTGCACCCTGTGCGAAAACAGCAGCCCCATTGACTGCGCGCCCACCGTGCCGTCGCTCATGATAGGCTGACCTTGGCTGTCAACCTGCTTTTGCTGAAAGCGCTTTGTGGCTTCAACGGTCATGTTCTGGAAGCTGCCGGTGGGCTTATAGTTAAAATAGCCAAGCTCTCTTAGCCTCAACTGTATGCGTACCACCGTTTCGCCCGTTATGCCGTAGCTTATCAGCTCGCCCGAATAAGTGCCTGTCTGCTCCGGCGATGGGGAGGGCGTTGGGTCCGCATACGCCACGGTGCTTATAAAGGCCATGCTCAATATCAATATTGTACAAATCAGCTTTTTCATGCCATGATTATAGCACAAAAGCAGGAATAAACGCTATGTATAAAATGTAAATTACGGAAGATCCGTCGGAATAAGGTTCAGTATATCCTCTTCGCTTGCCACGTTCGTGTAAACCTGCGGCACTTCGCCCGCAATTATGTTTTCGGCTATAGCGGCTTCTGTGCTTACGCGGATAAGCTCATATATGCCGGGCATAACAAGCTGTATGCTCGCCGTGAGCTTTATATTTACACGGTAGAGCGTTTGGTTTATGCCGGAGGAGGTGAATTCCGATGAAAACTGGCTCTGCACGCTGCCGGCGGGCGTGTATGAAACATGAATGGCCGGCCCCTTGCCGGAAAGGAACGAAATTCCCGTTATCGTGCCGAGCGGTATGATTATGCCTTGCTCGCCAAGGGCGGCTATGCGCTGCTGCGCCGCTTCCGCACATTGTGCGCTCAAAAGGTTCATTTGCCGCGGATCGGCCTGCACCATGTATACCTTGCTGCCGTTTTCACGTATGTGCAGAAGTTCGGTATAGTTCTCGTCCTGCTGCATGGTGTCCAATATTGCGTCGTTCATGGCCTTTGCCGCAACGGAGCGTATTCTTGCCGTGGCAAGGGCGGTCATTGCGCTGCGCATGTTTGCGCCGAGCCATGCGAGAAGGACCCCTATCAGTATCGCGGCTGCGCTTATGCAGATGAGCATACGCCTTAACGCGCGGTGGTTTTTCCTTAATGCAGGTGTGGTTTCCATGACAACTGCATACCCTCCTTTTAATTCAAATTATGGCTGCCGTGTTAATTCAGCATATGCACGCGCCCCTAAGTATTGAGCCTAAGAAGCAAAAATGATATAATAAAAAAACTAATATAGGAAAATAGGCGGACTGTATATAGATGAAGGAAAAGCTAAAAGAGGTATTCGGCAATATCCGTTCCCGCGTAACAAGCGCATTCATGCATTCGGCGAGCGCGCGCGGCGGGGAGCGAGAGGTTGAAGAACTGTTCGTTGAGCGCAAGGGGAGCAGACCTTTTGTGCTGAGCGTGTTTTTCACAACGTGCAAATTCATGCTGACAGGCGTGCTGCTTTTGGGCTGCGCGGGGCTTGGATTGGTGCTTGGCGTTGCCAAGGCTTATATAGACACCACGCCGGAACTTGACGTGTCCCTGCTTACAAAGAGCGACAGAACATCGTATATATATGACATGAACGGCAAACTGATCTCCACGTTCGCGGGCTATGAATACCGCGACTGGGTGGATATAGAAGCCGTGCCCGATATGCTTAAAAACGCCGTTATAGCCATTGAGGACGTAAGGTTTTACAGGCACGGCGGCGTGGACTATAAGCGGCTGTTCGCGGCTGTGGTGGGGTCGCTCAGCGCATCGAGCGATGCGGGCGGAAGCACGCTTACCCAGCAGCTTGTTAAAAATAAGCTGCTCACAAGCGAAGTCAGCTACCGAAGGAAGATACAGGAAGCGTACCTTGCACTCCAGGTGGAGAATGCAATGGACAAGGATGAAATCCTTGAAGCGTACTTGAACGACGTATACCTTGGCCAATCCAATTACGGCATGAAGGCTGCGGCGAAGGATTATTTCGGCAAAGAGCTTTCCGAGCTGAGCATACGCGAATGCGCAATGCTTGCCGGCATGATAAAAGCGCCCAATAGTTACGACCCCAGGCGCAACACATATTCGCGGACGTATACTTCTGGCGATAAGGCCGGGCAGAACAAGATGGACATTACCAATTCGCGCACGGATACGGTGATAAAGCGCATGTATCAGGCGGGCTTCATAACATACGACCAAATGCAGACCGCGCTGAACGACAAGGTGTATATTGTTGAAAAGCGGCAGAGCAATAAGGTGGATGATATGCTCTACTTTGTTGAATATGCCATAAGGGATATTGAGGATTATCTGCTTGAAGAACGCGGGCTGCTCGATACATCCGCCAACCGCTCCGCGATAGAAAGCGAACTCAGCCGCGGTGGATACTCGATTTATCTTACGGTGGATACCGAAATGCAGCACATTGTGCAGAATACGCTTGCCACATGGGAGGATTACCCGGGTGTGAGCGGCGCGGCGGGCGAAGATAAAATACCGCAGTCAGCGGCCGTTGTGATAGATCAAAAGACGGGTGAACTGAGGGCGATAGTCGGCGGCCGCGAAGCGCCGGAAGTCCGCAAAGGCTGGAACAGGGCGTATCAAAGCGCAACGGAAGTTGGCTCGAGCATAAAGCCGCTCAGCGTATATGGCCCTGCGCTCGACCTTGGCCTGTCTCCGGCATCCGCAGTGGTAAATATTCCCGATCCGATAGTCGGCTGGGATACGGAAACCGGTTACCCCGCGATAGGTTCGGAAAAGTATGAAGGCATAATCACGCTGCGCCGCGGCGTGGTATCCTCGCTCAATGTGGCGGCGGCAAGGACTCTGCTTGAGGATGTGTCATTGCAAACAGGCGCGGATTATCTTGCAAAGCTTGGAGTTGACCCGTCCCGCATAAAGACAACGGGCAGCGGCCTTGCGCTGGGTGCAATGGGCATAACGCCGATAGAAATGGCGGGCGCTTATGCCGCAATAGCCAACGAGGGCAAATATATAAAGCCGGTGTCCTTCAGCCGCGTTGTGGACCAAAACGGCAAAGTGATATTGGATTCATCAAAGCTTAGGACGGAGCAGCAGGTGTTTAAGCCCACTACTGCTTATATGCTGGTGGATATACTGCACGAAGCCGTTGAAAGCGGCACGGGTACCGCGGCGAAGATAAAGGGCATGACCGTTGCCGGAAAGACCGGCACCAATTCGGACTACGGCAGCGCGTATTTTGCCGGCATGACCGGATATTATACCGCAGTTGTATGGGTAGGGCCGGATAAGTATGAATATAAGCTGCCCAAAGGCTCCACCGGCGGCAAGGTGGCGGCGCCCATATGGCGGGCGTTTATGAAAGAAATACTAAACGAGCTGCCCGATAAGCAGATAATCGACGCATCGCCGGTTGAGCTGGGGCTTGTGCAGCGGACGGTATGTTCGCTCAGCGGAAAGCTTGCCACGGAAGCCTGCGCGTTTGATGCATCGGGTCACGTGCCGGTGACGGACTGGTTTGCGAGCGACAGCGTGCCTGTTGAATCCTGCGATATGCATGCGCTTGCGGGCATCTGCTCCGCGTCCAGCCAGGCCGCAGGGCCTTACTGCCCGACAGACGGGATACAGTATCAAAGCGTTGCGATCATTTCCTCAACCTCGCGGTACAAGAAATACGACCCGCTGATACTTATAAAATACCTGCCTAACCTTGTATACAGCGATGTTCCGGTGGCGGAATACGGAATGTATACTGCGGGTGGCATGTGCAGCGTGCATTACTCAAGCTGGAGCGGCGGCGGGCTTTTCGGCGGCTATGCCGAAACAGATGCCAAGAACCTTATAGCCACCGTGCGGGATTACCTTGCAAAGGTGCAGAATTTGCCCGATACGGACAGGGCAACGCTCGAAAGCGGTATAGAGCAGCTTGAAAGCTACCTTGCATCTTCCGGCGGGCACGGGTTTATACAAAGCTATTATGATAGGCTTAAATACAATTACAGCGTTATCAGTTCGGATTATCCGCCGCCGGCAAACGTCACCGTTGGCGGGAATACCGGCAGCATGAGCGGCGGCTGGGGAGGACCGGATGACTGACGTGCTTCGTTTACTTTATGATGCCGAACGGGTAAGGCTTTCGGGGCTAAGTACGCAGAACAATGGGGACTATCTGAACCCGGTGTTCGGCGAAGGGCCGCTTACGCCGCATTTGATGTTGATCGGCGAAGCGCCCGGGCGGGAGGAAGCTGCGGCCGGGCATCCGTTCGTTGGAAAGGCGGGTAGGCAGCTTAACGAGTTGCTTGAGCTTGCGGGCATAGCGCGCGGCGACGTGTTCGTGACAAACGCGGTGAAATTCCGCCCGATAAAGCGCGGTGCGCGCAGCGTGGCTAATCGCACGCCTACGGCAAAAGAACTTGCTTCGGGAGAAGAACTGCTGAAAAGCGAAATTATTGCGGTGCGTCCGCGTGTTATAGCCACGCTTGGCAACAGTCCCCTTGCATCCATGGCAAGGATAAGCGGCGTAGCGGCGCCAAAGATAGGAGAGGCGCACGGCCAGGCTATGAACGTGAACATAGGCGGCAATAATATAGCTCTGTTCCCGTTGTATCATCCGGCAAGCGGCATATATAATAGGGAACTTGTTGAAACAATGCGGCAGGACATAGTAAAGCTTGGGCAATACATAAAGGAGGGCATGGCATGAAGCGCATAATTGCATGGCTTGTGCTTGCGGCGCTGGTGATAGGCATGCCGGGCGCGGTAATAAACACCGGCGGCACGGCACGCGCGGAAGAGGCCGGCGAAACGGGCCAAATAATGGCGGACGGCGTTAAGGTGAGAAAATCGCCCGATACAAAGAGCGACGTACTGATGGAGCTGAACTGCGGCGAGGCTGTGAGCGTGCTTGCGGAGGACGGTAACTGGTATCGCGTGAAATGCGGCGATGTGCTGGGTTATGTTCGCAAGGACTATGTGTTCACCAATTCCGCCGGCAGCCGCGGCGCGTATGCCGTGAGCGACACGGCCGTGCTGATGGGTGCGCCTTCGCAAAATTCATATGTTGTTTGTTCACTTGCAGCCGGGCAGGGGCTGAAGGTAAAGGCACTTATAGGCGAATGGTACTATGCTGTGGTGGATAGCCATGCGGGTTATATACACCGCACGGATGTGACCATATCATCGTCGGCCGTTGCGGGCATGGGAATGCTGAAGCAGGGAATGAAGGGCGAGGAGGTCATGAAGCTTCAGCGTGCGCTTTACGACCGCGGCTTTTTAACAAAGGATAATATAAGCGGAACGTTCACATCCAAAACGCGTAAGGCGGTTATGGAATATCAGCAGGCGATGGGCCTTTCCGCAGACGGCATAGCCGGCAGCGCAACGCTTTCAACTGTGTATGACAGTTCAAATAAGCTTGAAAAAGCGAACGCAGACTTCTATAGGCTTAAAGGCACAGTGGTGCTGCTTGATTGGTTCAAGGGCGGCAACGAATGGCTGCATAAGGGCGCGCGCTTTACCGTTACGGACGTGCGCACGGGCAAAAGCTTCCGTGCCAAGCGCTTCGGCGGCTGGTACCATGCGGACAGCGAACCTATAACCAAATATGACACATCCATTATAAAGAGCCTGGAGGGCTTCTCATGGAATCGCAGGCCCATATGGGTAACATATAACGGCAAAACGGTCGCCGCAAGCATGCATACAATGCCGCACATGGCAAACCCAACCCCATCCAATGGCTTTGACGGGCATTTCTGCATCCATCTGTATCATTCCAAGGTGCATGCAAACAGCAAGGAATGTCCGCGGCATCAGCGCTGCGTTCAGGAAGCGTACAGCGCGGGCAAAAAGCACTAACTGAATATAAAAAACGGTATCATTACGCCTCTTTTTGCCAATACTTGCTTATATAGCTTGTATGGATAAAGGGAGGCGTATTTTTATTGAACATAATAAAGCGCATATTCAGCTTCGGCAGGAGCTACGATGAATTTGAACTGCTGGAGACCGAAGGTGGGCAGCCTGGTTTTTTCGGCAGCACAGGCAGGGCGCATAAGGACGCAGCGGGAGCAATAGAAAACGCGAACGACACGATAAACTGCGACGTATCCGCCAACGAAGAACGGCTCAAAACGGAGATGCACGCGGAGATAAATCCGGATATGGTAATGCGGCGCTTTTTACTTTGCGGGCAGATAGAGGCGCTTGCTGTGTTCATAAACGGCATGAGCGACCAAAGCTTAGTGAGCGATTTTATACTGCGGCAGGGAATACCCGAAAGGGAATTGCCTAATGATGCGCCGCTTGTTGAATACGTTGCAAATAATGTGTTTGCCATGGCGGAAGTGAAGCAGGAAACAAGCTGGAACACAATAAAAACAGCCATAATGGATGGCTGTACGGCCGTGTTCATTCAGGGGCAGACAACGGCGCTTAATATGGATACCCGCAGCTATGAGCACCGCAGCATACAGGAGCCAAGCAATGAAAAGGTCGTGAAAGGCTCGCAGGAGGGCTTTGTAGAAAACCTGAGGACGAACATAACGCTTATCCGACGCCGCGTACGCACAGATGATCTTGTGGTGGAACTGCGTACATACGGCAAGGAGGGCAGCTCCCGTGCGGCAATAATGTATCGCGAAGGGATAGCGAACGAATCGCTGGTGAATGAAATTAAGCGCCGCCTTGCCAACGTGAACGCAATGTATGTTTTTAACGCGGGCACGCTTGAGCAGCTAACCGAGCGCAACACTTATTCCGTTTTTCCGCAGCTGCTTGCAACGGAACGGCCGGACAGGACGGCGGCAATGCTGATGGAAGGGCATGTGGCGGTTATAGTTGAAGGCAGTCCGACGGCGAATGTTATGCCGGCAACGCTTTTTACCCTTATGGCTACGGGGGAGGACAGCACAATGCGCGTTGTGCAGGGCAGCGTTATAAGAATGGTGCGCTACATAGGCGCGGCAATATCGATACTGCTGCCGGGTTACTTCCTTGCGCTTGCGCTGCATCATCAGTCGCTGCTGTCGTCGGAGGTGCTTACGACGGTCGTAGCATCGCGCAAGATGGTGTTTGCGCCGATCGGCATGGAGATGCTGTTTCTGCTGCTTGTATTCCAGCTTGTGCGTGAAGCCGGTATGCGTGTGCCCGGGTCTATCGGTCAGGCGATAGGCATAATAGGCGGGCTAATATTAGGGCAGGCCGCGGTAACGGCAAACCTTGCAAGCTCCGTAATGCTTATAATTGTTGCGCTGACGGGGCTTGGCAATTTCTGCATTCCGGATTATTCAACCCAGCTTTCTGCATCGGTGCTGCGGGTGATATTGGTGATAGCATCGTGGCTGGCGGGGCTTATGGGGCTGTTCTGCGGGGCATTTGTGATAGTTGCATGGATGGCGTCTCTCAAGTCATTCGGCGTGCCGTTCCTTGCACCGCATTCGCCAAAGGCAAATTCAAAGCGGCCAATGATACTGCGCGGGCCGATAGATAACGTGAGCCGGCATAAGGACGTGCTGAATACGGAGGAGGACGGCAGATGAGGCTGAACGAAGGTAAAATAGGCATGCAGGAAAGCGCGAGCATTGCGGCGGTGGCTATCACGGCGTGCAGCGTCTTTCTGCTGGATTCCGAAAAGGCGTATTCCCGCGGGGATGCAACGTTCATATCACTGCCGGTGAGTATAGCGGTAAGCTTAGCAATGTTTATGCTGATGTGGTACGCAATGCGCCGCACAGGCGCGCGGAATTTGAACGAATTATTTGATATGTGCGCAGGCAAGGCGATAGGCGCCGTGCTGAGCATTGTTGCGGCGCTTATATTCATACTGTATGCATACAGGCTGATGGCAAGATTCTGTATACTGATACACGGGCGCGTGTTTGCCGCGGCGGAGTATGAAAGCGTTGCGCTGTGGATAGCTGTTCCGGTGGCGTATGCGGCTATAAAGGGGCTTGAATGCATAAGCAGACTGGCGAAGATATTCGGTGTGTTGATCGGCGCGCTTGTGCTGATTAGCCTTATAATAATGCTGCCAGCCTATGATATTAGCCGCCTTGCGCCGTTCCCGGGGGATTTGGGCAAGCTTGGCATGGATACGGTTTCGCGCGCTGCGGATTCGGTTGCCGCGTTCCTTGGGTTGATATGCGTTTCGGGTGCGCTTCAGGGTGGGCGCAATGTCAAAAAAGGCGCGCTTATAGGCAGCGGAATAGCCATGGCATTTGTGTTCATGATACAATTCGCGCTTGGTGCAACATTTACATATACAGACCTATCCCAAATGGCAATGCCCATATATCTTATGAAAATGGTAGTCATGCGCGAAAGCTATCTTTTCAGGCTGGATCAGATGAACCTGTTCTTTTACATGATAGCTGCGCTTATTGCGGCGGCGTATTATATATACTGCGCGGCGCTTATAATCACCCGCCGCACATCAGGGCAGGACATCCGCCCGGCGGTCGTGGGCGTGAGCGCGTTTATATTGGCTGCGCTAAGGGTTAATCACCGCTTTGAGGCAGGTATAATACAGCGGAGCATAGATTTTTTATATGATTATGCATTTGTGGCGGGCGTGCCGTTTATACTGGCAGCGATAGCGGGGCTGATACGCTTTGGCGGGAAGGGCAAGGCATATGAAGCGGATAAGTAAAACAATATGCTTAATGCTGGCGGCGGCCTTTGCAGCGCTCAATATGGCGGGATGCATAAGCTACGTTGCGATAGATGAATACGGCTACGTTATGACCGTTGGCGTGGACAAGGGCGAAACGTATGATTACCGCTTCTGCTTTATTGTGCAGGTGGAGGGTGAATCGCAGGGCGAAAGCGACGCGGAAAACGTTGTGCTCAGCGCGGAAGGAAATAATATTTACGACGCTGTGGCCGTTATAGAGGTTGGCGTGCCGTATCAGCTTAATTTCGGCAGGGCGAACTATATGCTGTTTTCAAAGGAGGTTGCGGAGACGGGATACATAGCGCGCTTCATAGACGAATCGTTCAAGAACCTTGGCGTGCGCCGCTCAACTAAGCTTATGGTTGTGCTTGGAGACAGCCTTGATTACTGCATGGGCGTTGTGAGCAAGGATAACCCGAATACATCAAAGCGGCAGTATTCAATACTGCGCGACTATGTGTCCGAAGGCCTTACGCCTATAACAAACATTGCCATGTTCACCCAGAACGTTAATGCCAAGCGCGGGGACAATATAGTTACGCTCGGCGCGACAGATGATTCAATACAAAACGAAAAAATAACCGGAAGCAGCCAGGATAATGAACTGAACCCAAACGACACCACGGCGGGGGTTGAGCGCACGGGCGGACTGCGGGCATATTACATGGGCTGCGCGGTATTCGACGGCGGCACGATGAAGGGTGTGCTCAGCGGGCGTGACACGGAAATAATTCTTATGGCCAAAGGTATGTTCCGCGCGGGCAGGATAACGCTGCATCATGAAGGCGGAGAAGGGCACATGGTGCTTTTGCTCAAGGGAGGAGGAAAGCCAAAGGTTGAACTTTCAATAGATGGAGATACGCCTTATGCTAAAATGAGAGTAAGGCTGCAATGTCACATAGAATATGGCGAGGAGGACATGGATTACAACAAATGGAACCAAGAGGTTAAGCCGATGCTTGAAGAATATATGGAACGCGAGCTTGAAAGGGTGTTTATATTATGCCGCGGCATGAACAGCGATGCTTATGAAATAGGCAAGTACGCGGCGATGAAGTTCCACAGTGCGGAAGAATGGGAGCAATACGACTGGAAAAGCCGGTATCCTGAGCTGAATATGGAATTTGATGTTTCGCTTTACGTTGAAAATGAAGAAATAAACTCGCTTGGAGGTTAAATTATGGCAGCATATGTTATTGCGCTTGCCGCGGCGGAAATGTATTCGGCGGCATACGCAGTGTATTCATTCAAAAAGGGGCCCGTATCCGCAGCGATAGCTGCCATGCTTATGGCAGTTCTTCCGCTTGCGCTGTTCATAATATCGCTTACATAAAAAAGGAAGGGATTCTCAGTCCCTCTCAATTTCATCGCTCAGCAGCTTTAACCGCTGCCTTAAAGAAAGCCGCCAGGCATCGGTGGCTTCTTTTTGTATTGTAATATTGCCGTGCTCATCGGCGGCTATAATGTCGCCTTCCGCGGCATCGGATGGCAGCATATCACGCCGCATGCCGTACAGCTTTCCGTCGTCATCTATTATGGCTATGTCGCCCTCGAACCTGTCTATGCTCTTCATTGCATTGCCGCACCTCGCTTCTTTATTACATTATAGCGCATATCTGTCGCCCAATAAATAGAAAACGGTCAAAAAAGTATTGCAAAGCATCATTTTAACCTGTTCCATAAGGCGAAAGGATATGTTACAATATATATAAGCCTATCCGAAAAAGGGGGATGCGGTAATGGCTCCGCGTAAAGGGACAAAAAAACCTGCTTATGAAGGGCTTACGCTTGAGATGCTCGAAAAGCTTAAAACCCAGGCTATACTTATGGAAGATCGCATAAACATCATGGGCGAGGAGTGCATGGATAAAAACGGCAAACTGTGCGACCCTAAATTAAGCGAACTGAGCAACGAATACGAAGACCTATGCCTTGATATAGAAAAGCTTGAAGGGCTGCTTAAAACGTTGAATAAAAAATGACGCGCTCTTCACTTATGAACAAATGGTAAACGCGCGCGTACAGCCGTTTATTTTGAAATGATTATATTGTATAATAACAAATAATGTACCGGGCTTTCCGGCGGAAAGGGGTGCGCTCGCCTTGTCATATGATGTATTTGCAAAGGCTATTGCTTCCGGATTGAGTCAGATCCGTATACTGGACCTTATCGATATAATCGTAATAGCCATAATAATCTATAAATTGATAGTATTGACTAAGGAGACCCGCGCATATCAGGTGCTTAAAGGAATGGGAATATTGTTCCTGTGCGCCGTTGTGTGCGATTTGTTACAGATACAAACATTAAGTTGGCTTTTAAGTTCATTCCTCAGTAGCGGCTTAATACTGGCTGTGGTGCTGTTCCAGCCGGAGTTCAGGCGCGCGCTTGAGCACATTGGCCGCGGCAATCTGTTCGATAAATCCGTGCTTAACGGTTTCAGCCAGGAGGATTCAACAATAGTTTCCGAATTGCAGCTTGCGATAACGGATCTGGCAAAGCGCAGGGTTGGCGCGCTTATAGTAATAGAGCAAAAGACGGCCTTGGGCGATATTGCCGCGACAGGCACGCGCATAGATGGCGTGATATCCGCCCCGCTGGTTGAAAACATATTCGAACCCAATACGCCGCTGCATGACGGCGCAATGATAATAAGGGACAGGCAGATAATTGCCGCGGCGTGTATACTGCCTCTGGCGGAGAACATGAGCGTTGCAAGGGAGCTTGGCACAAGGCACCGCGCCGCGCTTGGAATATCCACTGTGTCCGACAGCATTACGATAGTTGTAAGCGAGGAAACCGGCGTTATATCCTATGCACGGGACGGCAAGCTTGTGCGCTACGTTGATAACCGCGCGCTGAAGGATCTGTTGGAAACCATATTTGTGCGCGGCGGTGCATCGCCGCTCGCGCTGCTGAAGCGGAGGGTTAAAAATGAAGAAAAGCACTAACACAGGCTCTGCGCTCAAAACATGGTTGAAGAACGCATTTACCAAAAATCTTGCGCTTAAAATAGTGTCGCTCATATTTGCAATGCTCCTTTGGGGATATGTATTGATGAGCGAAAATCCGCAGCGCACCAAAACGCTGACAAATGTGCCGATAAGCGTAGAAGGCGGGGCCGATCTTATTGCGCGTAAGCTGGTATTGTCCGGCGATAAGAACTATGGCAGCGTTACCGTGCGCGTAAGCACGCAGCTAACATCATATTCCGATCTCACCGCGGACGACATTACCGCCAGCATAAACCTTTCAAACATAACCGTTACGGGTGAGCACGAGGTAATAATTACCGCGCGCAGCGCAATAGGCACCACGGTAAGCGTATCGCCTGACCATATAAAGGTGAACGTGGATAACCTTGTTTCAAGGTCAATACCGGTTGAAATAGACCTTGAAGGAGAACTGGATGAAGGCTACTGGGCCGGGGATGTTATATATAGCCGGAACATGATAGACATTGAAGGCCCGCTTGAATACGTCAGCCGGATAGACAGCGCCAAGGGCGTGCTGAACATAGATTCGGCCACAAGCAGCATAAATAAATCGGTTCTTCTTACGCTTTACGATAATGAAGGCAATGAACTGGATGCGGATCTGTTTTACAGCAAGCTGCCTTCCGTAACGGCACGCATGGAAGTATTGCCCATGAAAACAGTGCCCATAGACGTGGAAAGCGCAATACAAGGCAAGGATAATATCCCGAAGAATTATGAACTTGTGGGCTACGGTGTTAACGGAACCGGCAAGGTGCGCATAGTGGGCGAGCAGGATGTGCTGGACGCTATCGATTCGATAGGTATTGATTTTATAGACGTTTCAGGCGTTACGGAAAGCATTGTGCAGGACGCTGCGCTGGTAATACCCGAGGGCGTAAGACTGCTTGACGACGACACGGTGAGTCTGTATATAAATATTCGTGAAAAGACCGACGAGGCTATGTTCAACAGCGTGCCGATAAACGTGGAACATCTTGGCCGCAAACTGAATGCGCAGCTGAACGTTGAAGCCGTGGACGTATATCTGCACGGCAGGGTGAGCCTGCTTAACCAAATAGACAGGAGCGATATTGAACTGTATATCGACCTGAGCGGGCTTGAAGCGGGCGTGCATCAGGTTCCGGTAGAAATAAGGCTGCCTAAGGAGGAAATGAAGAACGAGCTTACCTGTGTTATGAGCATAGACACGGTATCCGTTACAATACATTAATATGCCGATAGTTCTTAACCAGATAAAATTACCGATAGAAGAAAACGAGTCCTCGCTGAGCATACACGCGGCGAGGGCTCTTGCCGTTCCTGCAAAGGCAATACTGGGGCTGCGCGTGGTGCGGATTTCGCTTGATGCGCGCAAGAAGGATGCCATATCGTTCAACTATACGCTTGAAGTATCGCTAAGCCCGCAGGATGAAGCACGCCTTGCGAAGAAGGGGTTTGCGCTTGCACAGCCGCTTAAACTGGGTGAACCCATATTCGGTACAAAGCCGCTCGATAAGCCGATAATAGTGGTAGGGCTTGGCCCGGCGGGACTTTTTGCAGCATATACGCTGGCGAAATACGGCTATAAGCCGATAGTGCTTGAGCGCGGCAAGTGTGTGGACGACAGGCGAAGGGACGTCGAAACGTTCTGGCAGACGGGCAAGCTGAACACGGAAAGCAACGTAATGTTCGGCGAAGGCGGAGCGGGCACGTTTTCGGACGGCAAGCTGACAACGCGCATAAAGGACCCGCGTGCGCATAAGGTTATAGAGCTGCTTCATCGCTTCGGTGCGCCGGAGGAGATAACTGTGATGGCGAAGCCGCATATAGGCACGGATAGGCTTATAGAGACTGTTAGAAACATGCGGCAGGAGATTGCTGCACTTGGCGGCGAAGTGCGCTTTGAAGCAAAACTGAGCGGCATAGAGCGCGAAGACAACCACATAGCCGCGACAATAGTGCAAACGCCGCACGGCGAAGAACGCATAGAGTGCAGCGCGCTTATATTGGCAGCAGGGCAGGGCGGCAGGGACACATATGAACTGCTGCTGAATGCTGGCGTTGAACTTGTGCCGAAGCCTTTTGCAGCGGGTGTGCGTATTGAGCATCCACGGGAAATGATAGACCGCGCGCAATACGGCAAGCATATGGACAATCCGCGGCTCGGTGCGGCGGAGTATCAGCTCACGTCCCAGCAAGGGGAAAGGGGAGTATACACGTTTTGCATGTGCCCCGGCGGCGTTGTGGTCGCATCATCATCGGGCGAGGAGCAGGTGGTTGTTAACGGCATGAGCTACTATGCCCGCAACGGAGAAAATTCAAACGCAGCCGTTGTGGTGCAGGTAGGGGAGAAGGATTATCCGGCAGGGCCGCTCGGCGGGCTTGACTTCCGCGAAAGGCTTGAGAAGGCGGCATTTATTGCCGGCGGGGCGGATTACCGTGCCCCTGCATGCACGGTAGGCGCGCTTAACGGCAAAGCATCCGCGTTTGCGTCGGTGAAGCCTACATATCGTCCGGGAGTTAAGGTTGCGGATATGCATAATGTGCTGCCTGATTTTATGTATGAAGGCATACGGCTTGGGCTGAAGGACTTCGGCCGCAGGCTGAAAGGATATGACATGGAGGATGCTGTTATAACGGCCGTGGAAAGCCGCACGAGCTCACCGGTAAGGATACCGCGCACGGGAACGGGCGAATCCACACGCATGGCTGGGCTGTACCCCGTTGGCGAAGGTGCGGGCTACGCGGGTGGCATAGTAAGCGCGGCTGTGGACGGGATGAAGGCAGCGGAGCATATTATGGCGATATATAAGGGAGTATAAGAATGCTGAAACTGATAAAGCCGGAAATAGGTCAGCTTGAATATAGGCAAAAGCTTATTGCGGACAGCGATACCATGGCATACAACGCCAAATGGGGCGGAACGATAGATTTTCCGCCGGAAAAGTGGGAGAAATGGTACGAAAGATGCCTGAACGATGCAAACGGTAAGCAGTTTTACCGCTATGTTTACAGCGAGGAAGAGAATTGCTTTGTGGGCGAAGCTTCCTACCGTTATGATGAAGGCTATGGCGAATACATAGTGAACATAATAATAGAGCATAAGCAAAGGGGAAAAGGCTACGGCAGGGAAGGGTTGCGGCTGCTGATGGATGCGGCTAAGGCAAACGGCGTGGAGAAGCTGTGCGACGATATTGCGGCGGATAATCCGAGCATTGCGCTTTTTAAGGGGATGGGCTTCAGCGAAGAATGGCGCAATGACGACGCTGTTATGATGGCGAAAACGCTTTAATTGAAAGCATATAGAAAGACCGGCGGGATGATTTCCGCCGGCCTTAGCTTTATGTTGACTTATTTGCCAAGCATTTTGTTGTACTTTTCAAGCTCCTCTTTGTTAGCCATTATGAAGTGGCCTGGCTCGATCTCTGTCCATGCGGGCTTATCAGTCTCGTAATGGTGGCAGGAAGGATCGTATATGATCAGCTTCTTGCGCTTTTCGCTCTTGGGATCGGGCAGGGGGATGGCTGAAAGCAGAGCCCTTGTATAAGGATGCAGCGGATGCGCAAACAGCTTTTCGGTTTCCGCAAGCTCCACGATAACGCCCTTATGTATAACGGCTATCCTGTCGCATATGAAGCGCATAACGCTCAGATCGTGCGCTATGAACAGGTAGGTAAGACCATGCTCCTTCTGCAGCTTGCTCATCAAATTGAGCACCTGCGCGCGGATGGATACGTCCAGCGCGCTTATGGGTTCGTCTGCAATTATGAACTCAGGCTCCATTATCAACGCGCGGGCTATGCCGATACGCTGACGCTGACCGCCGGAAAACTCATGCGGGAAGCGGCTGGCAAATTCGGGAAGCAGACCAACGTCCAGCAGCGCCTGCTCAACCATTTTGCTGCGCTCTTCCTTGCTCAGGTCCTTGCGTACGTTTTGCAGGCCTTCGCTTACAATGTAGTCTACCTTGGCCCTTTCGTTAAGGCTTGCCATGGGGTCCTGGAATATCATCTGAATATTCTGGGTGACCTGCTTATCCAATTCCTTGGATATTTTGCCGCTTATGCGTTTGCCGTTGAACAATACTTCACCGGCGGACATTGGGTTGATGCGGATTATGGCACGGCCGATGGTGGTTTTACCGGAACCGGATTCGCCGACCAAACCGAACGTTTCGCCCTTGTATATGTCAAAACTGACATCGTGCACGGCTACGAACGGATGGCGTTTGGAACCGAAGGTGACCTCCATATTGCGAACGCTTACCAATACATCTGTCAAATCCTTAGCCATTGCTCAGGTCGCCTCCTCTGTTCAGGTTCATTATGTTCTTAAGATGCGGCGGCGGATCTATCTTGGGCGCTCTGGGATCGAGCAGCCAAGTGCGCGCCTTATGGGTGGGTGTGACTTCTAAATACGGCGGACGCGCCACGAAGTCAACCTTCAGCGCCTGCGGATTACGCGGAGCAAAGGCATCGCCCTGAATATGCTGGAACAGGTTTGGCGGGGTACCCTGAATGGAGTAAAGATCCTCACCCTTTATGCCAAGCTGCGGGAGGCTGGAAAGCAGCGCCCAGGTGTAGGGGTGCTTAGGATCGTAGAATACCTCGTCACAGGTACCTATTTCAACTATGTCGCCCGCATACATTACGGCGATACGGTCGGCCACGTTTGCAACCACGCCAAGGTCATGCGTGATGTATATAACGGTAAGGCCGTACTTAGCCTGCAGCTTTTTGAGCAGGTCCAGTATCTGCGCCTGAATGGTAACGTCCAGCGCGGTGGTGGGTTCGTCGCATATCAGGATTTCCGGTACGCAGGCCATTGCTATGGCTATGACGACCCTTTGCCTCATGCCGCCGGAGAACTCGTGCGGATACTGCTTATAGCGCTTTTCGGGTTCGGGGATACCAACATCCGCCAGCAGCTCAAGCGTTCTCGCCTTGGCTTCGGCCTTGCTGACCTTATTGTGCAGCGTAAAGGCTTCCTGAATCTGCTTACCTACGGTCTTCAGCGGGTTAAGGCTGGTCATAGGATCCTGGAATACCATCGCTATGCGCTGGCCGCGAATCTTTGTCCAATCCTTTTCCTTCTTGAATGTGGTCAAATCATAATCATGATAATATATATGGCCGTTGTCTATCCAGCCGTTATTGTCCAACAATCCCATAAAGGTCTTGGTGAACACGCTTTTGCCGGAACCGGATTCGCCGACTATCGCAAGGCTTTCGCCCTTGTAAAGCTCAAGGCTGATGCCGCGCACGGCAGTGAGCACCTGGCCGCGCAGGTTGAACTTGACCACAAGATCTTCAACGGTAAGGACGGGATTATTGTAATCGGGAGTATGTTCTATGATATAGTCTTCCATTATTGTTACCTCATTCCTTACTTGTGGTTACGTGGGTCGGATGCATCGGCAAATGCATTGCCCAGTGCGTAGAACGAAATGGTTATGGCAGACACTATCAGCACGGGGAAGAGCAGCTGATACCTCTGCTCGGCCACCAGCATGACCTTACGGCCTTCGTTGATAAGGTTGCCAAGGGAGGGGATCTCCACCGGCAGGCCAAGGCCGATATAGGTAAGGAACACTTCCGAACCTATGGCATCTGGTATGGCAAGCGCGGTTTGAAGCATAACTACCGAAATGAGCTGCGGCAGTATGTTCTTGGCGATTATCTTGGAGCTGGGAGTGCCAAGGCAGCGGGAAGCCAGATTGAATTCCCTGTCGCGATAGATGAGGATAAGGTTACGAATGTACTTGGTCATGCCTATCCAGCCGGTGAGGCACATGACAAATATCATGGTCTTAAGGCTCGGACGGAGAATGTACATAAGCAGCATCCTCAATACCGTATATGGTATGTTGTCAAATAGGTTATAAATCTCGGTAAATAACCAGTCCAGCTTTCTTGCGTAGCCCCAAATGGAACCGAGTATCAGGCCGATGACGATATTGCATACGGCAACGCAGATACCTATGAACAGGCTGGTACGGGTACCCTTCCAAATACGGCTCCAAAGGTCCTGCCCGATGCTATTGGTACCGAACCAGAATTCTTCATTCGGTGCAACGTTACGCAGAGTAGCGCCGTTTTCATCATTATATACCTTATAGGAGTCCTTCTGATTGGGCAGAAGGGGCTGTATAAACGTGAAGGCGAGCAGTGCAACGAGGAATACCAGCAGTATAACGGATATCTTCTTTTTGAAGAACACGCGGAAGGTGCTTCCCCAATAAGAATAGTTGGAATAACCGATGCGCTCGGCTTCGGAAGTATCGTGATGCGCAAGCTCGAACAGATCGTCCGTTATGGGGGTTGAACCGTCATCGCAAACATTGCAGTTCTCGGGTACTTTTATTTCCTCAAGATCTGCCAGGTTATTGGTGGCAGCAAAGCCTTCCTGAAGAGTGGTTATCTTGTGGTCGGCATAGCCGCGGGTGATGGGCTTTTTAGCCTTGTCAAACATTTTTTTCTCGTCCATTATCTGCTGTCTCCCTTCTTGACCAGTTTAATGCGCGGGTCGCAGATCATCATCATTATATCGCCCAGCAGCAGGCCGGTAACGCTTATAACGGAGTAGAGGAGCACCATGGCCTGAACCATAGTATTATCCTGGCGCTGTATGGACTGTATCAGCAGTCCACCCATGCCGGGGATGGAGAAAAGGGACTCAACATACAGAGAACCCGATATGGTGAACAGCAGCGACGTGGGCAGGCTCTGCGCCATGGGAATGAATGCGTTCCTCATAACGTGGCGGAAAGCGACCTGGCTGGAGGTCATGCCCTTTGCGCGCGCAAGGCGGATATAATCCATGTTCATCTGGTCCACCATGTAACGCCTCATCCACATTGCGTTGGAGGCTATGCCGCCGAGGGAGAGGCAGATTATAGGCAAGATGCGGCTCTTCCAATCGAGCGGGTCGAACAGCATCGGCAATTTCAACAGAGTGGAAAGATACAGCTGTATCGCAAGGAAGTAAACTGCGGCAGGCAGCGCGTTTATAAGCAGAACGTATGCATTGCCCAGCGTATCCACAAATTTGCCCTTGCTGCGCGCCATCAGCACGCCAAGAGGGTAACCTATCAGCATCTGTATGCCAAGGGCTATGATGCCGAACTGGAAGGAAGTCTTAGCCTTTGGCCAGATAACATCAACGCAGGGTACGCCCTTGCGCATGACGATGGACTTGCCAAGATCGCCTTCAAGCAGCAGCTTGCGCCAGAAATTATAAAGCTGCTTATACCACGGGTCAAGCAGACCCAGCTCTTTCAATATTGTGTTTTTTACGGTTTCGCTCATGGTATCGGTACGGCCTTCAAAGTAACCGTCAACGGGCAGCAATCTCATGAGTAGAAATACGATGGATAGCACCAGAAACAGCGTTATCATGGCGCGACCCAATCGGCCGAGAATATATCTTAACAACAGCGTTCACCTCACAGTTTTTGATCTTGGTATTATACGGCGCCGCCTGAGTACCGGCCCGGGCCCGAGTCGGAACTCAGGCGGCGTGTGGCGCAAACACGCCCATCCTTCTATTTAGGAGAGCCCCCGAAGGGGCTCTCCGTTCTGTATTACTCGCTTAAATTGTAAGCTTTTCGGCTTAGTAGTCTATGCCGTTAGCTTCAGCGTAGGCTATGCGCTCAACACGCTCGGCTTCCCAGACGGGCAGCATCTCAAGATATTCTTCGGTGCTGAAGGGCTTATCATATACCCACTGGTACTTATAACGCGATTCGGACATACCGAAGGGGGCGTACTGGCTTTCAAACGGATTCATGCAGCTGGAAATATATCCAAAGCTATTGAGTACGCCGAACGGGATTACGAACGCCTGATCTATCAGCCATGCTTCAGTTTCGGCAAGGGCATTGTAGCGCTTGTTGTTGTCAACGGTTTCGGCGGTTGCTTCGGCAACCTTCTGGCCGTATACGAAATCCTTCCAATAGGTTTCATCGAAGCCGCTGCGTCCCATACGGCCGGCAGGATCGCCCTGCGTGGTCTGGGTGGCCATGCCGTCCGCACGCCATATGTAGTTATAAGCCTGACCGAGGTTGAAAGGATCGGTCCAGGTTTCGGGGTCGGCGTAGTCAGGTCCCCAGTAGGACATCATGAAGGAGTAGTTACCGGCGCGGCGAGTGGTGCTCAGATAGTCGGTATCAGGATAGCCCTCGATGATGAACTTGATGTAATCGGAGCCGAGGAGCTCCTCAAGCTGCTGAGAAACTATAACGGCCAAGTTAGTCTGCTGGGTGGATTCACTGTTGTACGGCATGTAAGCCATAATCGGGAACGTGACGCCGGCGGCTTCAAGCTCGGCGCGAGCCTTGTCGCGGTACTCGATAGCGGTTTCGGGCTGGAACTGCTCGGTTTCGGTGATAGCCTTAAGAGCATCCAGATACGGATAGTCCTTACCATCGGCAGCGCAGAAGTTGTAAGGGGTAATGGTGCGCAGCTCGTAATCTTCCGGAGTGTAGGGATCGTAGCAGCCAAGGCCCTTTATGCGGTCAAGGCCATAGTAGAGGGACTTACGGAAGTTCATGTTATTGGCAGCCTTGAGCCACTGTTCGTGGCTAAGTCCGTCGCGCTCGGTATAGGTGGGCATGAAGTTGACAAGGAAGAAGTAGCTGTAACTGCCGGGACGGTTGGGGCGGATAAGCTTAGCCTTAGAGGGATCGTTCATCCAGCCGTCTATTTGGTCGGTGGGAATATCGGCAACCGTAACTTCGCCGCGGAGCAGAGCCTCGGGAGCGAGGGTGCCGGCTTCGGCGTTGTACTTTTCTTCAATGCGCTCTACATGAATCTTATCGATATCCCAGTAGAGGGGGTTGCGTGTTGAAATGACATAGGAGTTAGGCTCATACTGGGAGCAGATGAACGCGCCGCAGTAAAGTATGGTATCGTTGTTGGTGCCGAAGGATTCGCCCATTTCTTCGAGGAACTTGGCACAGGTGGGGTAGCCCCAGTTGTAAGTAAGGCGGGAGAGGAACCAGGGGCAGGGAGCGGTTAGCGTGAACTGAAGCTCATATTCGCTGATGGCCTTGATACCTACGTTGTCCCAGTTGGCTTCGGTGCCGCTTTCAAGGGCCATGTAGTAATCTTCTGCGCCGACCATGTCGAACAGAAGGTCAGCGGTACGGGCGGTGTTGGCGGGATCAAGTATCCACTTGGCGGAGGTTACCCAGTCCTCGGCCTTTACGTTTTCGCCGTATTCGCTGCCGTCGTAACGCTGCCACTTAACGCCTTCGCGGATCTTGAAGGTCCAGGTCAGGCCGTCCTCACTCTTGGTCCAGCTTTCGGCAAGGCAGGGCTGGCACATACCGTAGTTGTCGTATTCAACCAGGGAGTCTATCCAGTTTGCCCAAGTACCGGCAGAGGAGGGATGCAGGGGGTTCCAGTCCGTTATTTCATCGGAGTAGAACAGCTTGACTACCTGCTCGGCAGCAGCATTTTCGGGCCTTTCGGCACCGGTGTTGTTAACTACAACATTGCTGTTGTCCGGAGTGGTTGCAGGTGCGTTGTCACCGTTGGTTGCAGGGGCATCGGTGGCGGGAGTATCGGTGTTCGCGGGCTGTTCATTGGTGGTGCAACCTGCGAATGCGGATACTGCCATTACTGCTACCAGCAACAGTGCGATCCATTTCTTCATTGTGTGTTCTCCTTTTTATTTTTGTCCCTCCGCGCGTTTTATACGCGGGGAAGCTTTAGGTTCGTATAAATAAGTTCAACCCCTCTGGCGGCTAACATTGCCGCGGGAATGCTTTATGGGCGCCGTGCCCATGGTCTTTTTTATCTCAAATGTTTCTTTCAATAAATTTACTAATCCGCCCACAAAGAAAACGGAACAATTTGTCTTTGTTTGATACAAATTATACTACGCGTTGCCACACTCGTCAACAAAAATATGGTATACAATATATAATAAAAATGCATCACAATGAATGCCATCCTGCGGAGCAAGGTAAAATAAACCTATCTAATGGGGATTAAACGGAGAAAAACGCGCCTGATAGTGCATAAAATTATTCATTGCGGTGCATATATGCATTATTTGGAGCACAAATAGAGATTTCGGCTATGCATAAGCGGTACATAAAAATACATGCACGTTTTTACCGGCATGGTAAACAAAACGGCGGGGAGAGTATCCCGCCGTTTGGAGCATAATCTGTTTGTTTTATTCATCCTCATTTTCGGGAGCAAGGCTCCTAAGACCGACCATGCTGTCCACCGGAAGCGAGAACAGCACCGTCTGCGCGTCCGTATGCATGCCGGCTTTTTCCATGATGGCATGCATTATTTTATCCTTATCGGATTTGAGTGTAAGAATATATACTATTTCTTTTTCGTTACTGATGGAAAGGCCGAAAAACTTGGCCTTTGCCCCGGGCGCCGTGCCGCGCGCGTTTATCACCGTGCCACCGCGTGCGCCCGCGCTGCGCGCCGCGTCCATAACGGTATCCGTGTTGCCTTTCGCCGTGATGGCCACTATAAGCGAATACATAATATCATTCATCTTTTTCACCTCGTCAGATGTCGTCTCGTTGGGTTCCTGCTGTCCCTTGGTCAAATAGTTGAAGCTGGACTGTCCGCCCACGCTGCCAACGGGTATGCTCATGGCTATTCCGTTTCCCGGCACCTCTATGCCCATCACGTCCACAAGCCGTTTGAATATCTTTTTGGTGGTGCTTGACGGCACGAATGCCTGAAGCAGCACCTTTTCGGTTTTTTCTATTCCCAAATAGTCCAGCACGCTCTTGCTTGCCGTGCCGTGGCAAAGGCTTGCAAACTGCGCCTCTATGCCTATGCGCTGGAGCATAGTAAGATACGATTCGTATTGATCGCGCTTAACTATGCACATCAGCAGCCTGTAATCCTTCATGCGTCGCCCTCCATTTCTATAATGTCTTCCACTATTGTTTCAGCCCCGCTCGCCTTTATGCCGGAGCCGGTCTTTATGCGGAACATAACGCCGAGTATTTGAATTGTGATAAGCGGCGTCATCGCCACCATTGCTACTATGCCGAAGGCATCGGTTGCGATATCCCCACCGACTGCCGAGCATACGCCCATGGCAAGTGGCAGCAGGAACGTTGCGGTCATGGGGCCGCTTGCAACTCCGCCGGAGTCAAACGCTATTGCGGTGAACATGGGCGGAACGAAGAAAGACAGCACAAGCGAAAGTATGTAACCCGGCAGAAGCAGATACATTATGGGCAGCCCTGTAAGTATCCTTATCATCGCCAGACCTACCGATGCACAAACGCCTATCGATAAGCTTACGCTCAGCGCCTTCTTGGGTATCATGCCGTTTGTCAATTCGTATACCTGTTTGTTCAGCACATGCACGGCGGGTTCCGCAGCTACTATGAAGTAGCCCATCAGCATGCCTATCGGCACAACTATCCAGTTGTATTCAAGCATACCGAGTTCTTTTCCGATAAGGCTGCCCATCGGCATAAAGCCGACATTTACGCCCGTAAGGAATATGACAAGGCCGATGAACGTATACACAAGGCCGATGGTTATCCTTATCAGCCGGTCTTTCTTCATTTTAATTGAAGTAAGCTGGAATATGACGAAAAATACTATTATGGGCGACAGCGCCAGCACAACTTCCTTGAGATAATGGGGGATGGCATCCTTAAAATAGTTCCAAAGCGCCTTAGTATCCTCGAACACGGGCAGCACGTTTGAACTATACGCCGCGTCCGCGCCGGTGGGCTTGAATATAAGGCCGAGCACAAGCACGGATATTATAGGCCCTATTGAGCAGAGCGCAACAAGGCCAAAGCTATCCTGCTCAGCGTTCTTGTCGGTTCGTATCGCTGCCGCGCCAACGCCCAGCGCCATTATGAAAGGCACGGTCATGGGGCCGGTTGTAACGCCGCCGGAATCGAACGCAACGGCAAGGAATTCCTTGGGAACGAATATAGACACGACGAATACTGCAGCATAGAAACCGATAAGCAAATAATTAAGCGGTATCTTGAACACGATGCGTAGCATGGCAATCACAAGAAATACGCCCACGCCCACGGCTACCGTGATTATAATCGTCATATTTGGAATGTTCGGGACCTGCTCTGCCAATACCTGAAGGTCAGGCTCGGCAATGGTTATGATTATTCCAACAACAAGGCTAATGAGGGCAATGAACCACAGCTTTCGTGAACGGGTTATAGCGGAACCTACTTCGCTGCCGATAGGCGTCATTGCAAGGTCAGTACCCAGCGTGAACAGCCCCATGCCCAAAATAAGCATTATTGCGCCAATTATAAAGGAAATAAGAATGTCGGTGGGCACAGGCACAACGGTGAAGCACAGCACGAATACAATGGCCGTTATCGGCAGGACAGAGGAAAGCGATTCCTTCAGCTTTTCATAAAGTATCGTTTTGTTGGCTTTTAGCACTAATTATCCTCCTTTTTTGATAGATGCCGGCTGGGGGATATCCAGCCATATATTAGTTTAACATAACGAATATTTATATGCTACCCAAAAATTTGCGCATTTGTGAAATATCGGTCAAAAAGTTGGAGGATTTGTTCATTATATATAAATATATAGCAAGACCGCACCCGTTAAAGGATGCGGCCTTAAGAAGGTTAAATATTTTTGAAACGCTTACGCCTGCTTAGACTCGGTAAGAGCCTTGTTAGCGGCAGCCATTTCATCAAATATTCCCGCGTGCTTCTTGGCAACAACGGCCTTGATTACGAACAGGGTGGCAACCATAAGCACAACGGCTATGGCAAGGTTGAGCCATACGTTCTGGATAAGGCCGGCCAATATGAAGCTGACAAACGCTACAGCGGAAACGGTGATGGCATAAGGCAGCTGGGTGAACACATGGTTAAGATGGAAGCAGTGCGCACCGGCAGAGGCCATTATGGTGG